>MDTE01030967.1_pt1 | contig 41827 bp, 35 predicted proteins | sample 811231 | NCBI WGS metagenome assembly MDTE01 (sample SAMN05326651, study PRJNA326480) | marine metagenome | isolation source: seawater | place: Indian Ocean: Red Sea | collected 2010
AAGATTATAAGGGCGCTTAGCTCAGTCCGGCAGAGCGCTTCCCTTACAAGGAAGAAGTCACAGGTTCAAATCCTGTAGCGCCCACAAGATTTATAGTAAATTTAATCTTCGTACTCGAAATTAATTTCGTTTTACATTGAATTACGAAATTTTTATATTTAATGTAAGAAAATGTTTGATAATTATTTAGTAGTAATCCCTACGTATAATGAATCTGGTAATATTGAAAACTTAATTAATAAACTCAGTCAATATAATTTTCACATATTAGTAGTCGATGATAATTCTCCGGATAAGACATTTAATATAGTTGAAAAAAACAAAAGTTATGGAAAAAATTTATTTGCGATTTTAAGAAAAAAAAACAGAGGCTATGGAAAGTCTGTTATTGAAGGTTTTAAATATGGAATTGAAAAAAATTATGACTATATCGTACAAATGGACTCTGATTTTTCACATAGAATTGAAGATTTATTGCCCATGTGCAAACTTTCAAAAAATTACGACATGGTGATTGGCAGCAGGTATATAAGTGGTGGTAAAATTAATGGTTGGGGGCTCTATAGAAAATTTCTTTCAAAGTATGCAAATGTGTTTGCAAAAATTATTACAAATTCAGATATTAACGATCTAACAACTGGATTCAGAATATACTCTATAAATTTAATTAATAGTATTGATTTTCAGAGTATAAAGTCTAATGGCTATTCTTTTCTTGTCGAAATAATCCATAGAATCGATAAAGATAATTATAAAATTGTTGAATATCCAATAACATTTGTTGACAGAGAGGTTGGTAAATCAAAAATGAGTTTAAAGATTATTTTTGAGTCATTTTTTAGATTACTTAAAATTTATTTTAATAAATAGCTAACTCATTATAAATGTAATCCAATTCTGTTTGACATAACTATTATTAACTTGTGAATTACATTTATATTTACTCTGGGAACTTACCGAGCTATGCAAAGGTTAGTATAAACAGTATAAAAAGTGTTGATTTAAAAGCTAATATTGTTTTATGTTCTGATGAAGATAATCATTTACCAAATGTGAAAAACGTAACTTTTGAGCAAATTGAATCCGAACTAACTAAAAAAGTTAAAGAAATAAATTATTTTCAAGACGAAACAAACCCTCTTTGGACAACATCTCTTCTGAGGATATTTTATCTGTTAGATGTTGTAAAATTTTTTGATTATGATAACTTTATACATTTTGATGCAGATGTAATGATTTATAAGTCTTATGATCAACTAAAAGACTACTTTGATTATGAAAAATTTAACATAACTTCATTGACGGAATTAGATTTAATTTTTAGCTATTCATTTACAAAAAATATAGAAAACTATCAATTAATATGTGAAAAAATTTATCAAATTTTAAAAAAGCCAAAAAAATATGAAAAAAAATTTTATGAATCAAAAAAGCTCAATGAGATGATGCTTTTAAATATTGTTTATATGGAAAATAGAGAGTTATTTAATATACTACCAAGCATCCCTGACGTTAATAATAAAAATAAAATACTTTTTGATTCAGGGACTTATGGTCAATATTTGAGTGGAGCATCTAAAACCCTGCTTTCTAAAAATATAATCCATGAAAATTCATTTGTTGGACGGTTTTTATTAGAAGGTTCTGCGAGTGTTAAGTTCAAAAACAAGCCTTTTGTAAGATTCAATAAGGAAAATTTTGAGCTAGCGAATTTACATATCCACGGCAAAAATTTAAATAAATATATACCTAAAGGATTTTAATGTTTAATAGATTGATAAAAAGAATTGTTAAAAGATTTAAACAAGAATTAAAAACTCTCTATTTATCAAAAATAAGGAAATTTGTAAGTTTATCAAGTAAGCCATATATTTCTGGAGATACTTTCAGACAGTTGAGTAATCATATTTTTGATGAAAGAAAAAGCATTAAATTTTTGAATATAAAAGATGGTGACATTATATTTGTAAAAACTGACTTTCTAGAGCAATTTATATCTAAACATCTAAGTAAGATTAATAAAAAAGTCGCTATAGTACTTCATAATTCTGATTTTTCTTTTGAAGAAAAACATTTAAATTACTTTAATAATAAAAACATGTTAGTTTTCTCACAAAATTTAGATATTGACTTTACAAAAACAAATAATATTTTTCCTATTCCGATAGGTATAGAAAATAGAAGTTACTTTGTTAATGGAAAATTAAAAAATTTTAATAATGCTATTAAAAAAAGTTCAGACATATATAAAAATAGATTAATTCTATGTGGATTTAACCCAAACACCAATAATGAGAGAAAAAAAATTCTTGAAATAGTAAGCAAAAATGAAAATATAAATTTTTTAAAATACTCAAATCACTCTAAATATTTAAATTCTATTTCGGAACATAAATTTAATTTATGCCCTGAAGGTAATGGGATGGACACTCATAGGTTTTGGGAAACTTTAATGATGGGGTCTATACCTATTGTTAAGAAAAATAACTTGGTTTTAAATTTTGAAAAGTTTGATATCCCTATCTTAATTCTTGATGACTGGCGAGATCTAGATAATCTAAGCAAAGAATCTTTGAACAATTTTTATAAAAATAATTATATGAAATTAGAAAATAATAAATATATATATTTTGATTATTGGAAAAAATTAATAGAAGATAGGCTATTAAGTCTTAAGAAATAAAAAAATATTTGTTTTTTTTAACTTGAAAGAACAATCTAGTGATTCTCAAAATCAAATTGATTAGTTGATTTAAATTTTCCTCTTAATCTAGATTTTATCCTGCCTAAAATTCCATCATTTGTATAAATAGGGTTAATTTTGGAATTAATAAAAATATTTCTAATGAAGTTGTTTTTTATTATCAATTCATGTGATAGGTGTTTGTATTCTAGTTTTGGAAATAGATTTATTTTAACTTTTTTGTGATTAAGTATTAATCCCTGAACTGTATGGTCACCCCATCTATATCGGATCTGATCGTCTGTTAAAGATATGAGTTTTAAGATTTCTTGTACATCATTATTCAACCAAAATTTAACACTACTTGCGTACAAATTTGTGTAAGGGTTTCTGTGATTGTATATTTTTTTTACGTTTAAATTACTATTGCTTAAAAGGTAGTATGGCAAAGTTTCATTAGTCAATCTGTGAGTTTCCTTTGTAAATCTTCCGGTCATATACTTTAGACCTTTTTTCTTCATGTAGCTAAAAAGGTTTGGGTCACAATCAAGTATCTCAACATCTTCATCAACTCTAAAAATATAATCATAATTTGATACTTCATCCCAAATGTAAAACATATTGAATCTACACATTTGTCTATAACCTAAGTTAAATTTATTTTCTCCTTCAAGGTCAATGTCGATGATTCGAAAGTATTTGGACACATCTTTAAAGATAATTTTACTTGGATAATTTGAACTTATATATTTTTGATCTTCAGAGGAGATATTGCCCTCATGAAACAATACTAAATCAATTTCATCAGAAGATAATTTTATAATTCTTTCATAAATAGAAAGATTTCTTTTTATTAAATCTGAATATAAATCCTTATTAGATGGATAGCCTCTTGTAAGAGCAACTATTGCTGATTTCATACACTAAAAATAATAATAAATTTAATTTTTAAACCATCAAAAGAAAATAATTAATCATTTAAATTTATTAGAAAAATATATTTATACATCTAATCTTCAAATACTATTGAACATTTTGTAAAATTCATCAAAACCTTGTGGTGTTTTTAATTTTTGAGATTTTCTTATTAAATAACTTAAATCTGGTTTTGCTTCTAAGAATGTGTTTGGTTCATAAATTGAAATTTGATTCATAAATTCACCTGCCATTCCAACATCGGTTGAGACAATTGGAGTTCTAGTAAGAGCGCACTCTGGTATTGCTCGAGGTCCTCCTTCAATTCTTGAACTTACTATGTATAGATCAAGACAGTTGTATAACTCATTTAACTCTTGCTGATTAACCATTTCAAAATATTTAAAAGGTACGTTTTCTTTATTTAACTCATTGATTATAAAATCTCTTTTTCGCCCAGTTAAAATCACCTCTAAATTAGGGTTATTTTTTTTGAGGTCAAGTACGTTTTTTAAAAAAATATCAGGTCCTTTAATTAATTTTGGTAAATTTGGATTTTTCCTAAGAGAGTCTCTTTGGAACGACCCAACGTAGTAAGTTGAATAATTTAATCCATACTTTTTTTTTAATTTTTCTTTATCTTCAATATAAAACCATTTTTTTGGGTCTATCCAAAATGGAGTGTAAAATATTTTTTTGTCTGTAAATGTACTTAATTCATGAATTGTTTTTTTTGAAATAACGTGATAGCAATCAATGTATTTGTCAATTTTTTTCATTTTATTAAAAAACTCTTTCTTTTCCTCATCTTCAATGTGATGTATCGTGTAAACAACTTTTTTATTTTTAATAAATTTGAATTTGTAATTTTTAAAAGCCCACGGTGACATTACCCAAAAAATATCACTTGATAAAAAATTTTCAACGGATAAATTACTGTTGTAGTTATACCATTCTTTTCGGAAACTGTCTACAATCCAATTCTCGTTGGATTTATTTATGTAAATTTTCATTTATTTATAAGATTAATGGAAAATAGCAACATAAATTTTAGATATTAAATTTTTTATAAATATACAAGTGAATTATTTATATGAAAACTTTTACTACTAGATTCTTTTATTTTGAGGTATTAAACAAAAGAAAAGATCTTAAAAAATAAACTATTAATTTAAAACCATCTCTAAATCTATTTATTTGAGTTTTTCCATATATCCTAGCCTTATAATGAACAGGATATTCTAGTATTTTCTCTCCTGAATAAGCTGCGCTAAAAATTAAATCAAAGTCTCCAAATGGATCAAGAAAGTTTAAATTTTCTCTCCAGCTAAATATTTTTTCTATGTGTGTTTTTTTAAAAACTTTAGTGCCGCAAAGAGCATCAGATAAATTGTTTTTTATAACTATAGAAATTATCAATTTAAAAAAAATATTTCCAATTTTATTTAAAGGTCTCATTGATTTTTTTTCAATTGGATAAATTAAGCGAGTTCCATTAACAAAATCTGCGTGACCTTTCTCAATTATCTCAAAAAAACTTGGTAATGTTTTCGGATCTACTGATATATCTGAATCCAAAATAGCAATTAAGTCTCCATTTGTGTGATTTATAGCTTCAAATACTGCGTTTGCTTTTCCATTTGATTTTTGTTCAATTACATTAATTTTTAAGTCTTTATTTTTAAGAGCAATAGCTTTACTAACCTCAAGTGTTTTATCTTTTGATTTTGCGGAAATAAGTATAACTTCTGATAAATTCTTTAATTTTGGAAAATTTGAAAAAAGAATTTCTAAATTTTTCTCTTCATTTTTTGCAGGAATAATTACCGATTTTGTCATTATTTTTTCTTCAATTTCAATTTTTGAAAACAAAACATAGCTTTTAATACCTAAATTAAATTTAAAAAATAAAACTTCAAATAACTTATTCAAAAAATTACCTATTCCAAATAATTTAAAAGGAATTATTTGTTTTGTATAAAAATATATAAAATCTAATCCAGCTGACCTTGATAAGCTGATTATTTTTTTTAAGTTAGTATGTGATTTTTCGTACTTATTTTTCAACTTAAATAATTCAAGAGTATACAAAATAAGTTTCCATTTAGGATTTATAGTAGATATTAAAACTTTCCCATTACTTTCCAGTTTCTGACTTAAAGTCTTTAAAAGTTTATAAATATCATCACTAATCTCAAAAATATCTGTAACAACAATAAGGCCGTAGCTTTGATTTTCAATTTCAGAAAGCAGTTTATAAACATCTATATTTTCATTTACAAGTAATGAATTAACTGAATTATTATCAATCTTTAGATTTTTATAATTTTCCTCTAAAGATATGTGCAAAGTTCTTTTTTCATTTTTTAAAAATCTATAGAGTTCCAGTTTTTGCCTATTGTAAAATTCAGAAGATTTTATTTTTATGCGCATACAAAATGTATTATAAAATTCAAATACTATAAATAATGTCTAAATATAAAAAATTATATTTTTGGATATTCCCAAGTTGGTTTTAATAGATTATTTTTAATTAAAGTTTTTTCTTTTTCGGCTTCATTAATATCGTTTTCTAACATCAACTTAACCAAGCCTTCAAAATCTAATTGTGGTTTCCAACCTAAAGCTTTATTGATTTTATCAGGGTTACCTAGTAAGTAATCAACTTCATTTGGTCTAAAATATTTATCTGATGTCACTACATAATCTTTCCAATCAAGGTCAAGAATAGAAAATGCTGTTATTAAAAACTCTTCGACTGTGAAGGTCTTTCCTGTAGCAACAACCCAATCATCAGGAGTGTCATGTTGCATCATCATCCACATTGCTTCTACATAATCGCCAGCGAATCCCCAATCACGTGAAGCTTTTAAATTTCCAAGTGTTAATTTTTCTTGAATTCCAAAATGGATACGTCCTAAAGCTTTTGTAATTTTTCTTGTTACAAACGTTTCTCCTCTTCTAGGAGATTCATGATTAAATAATATCCCATTAACACCAAAAATATCGTACGACTCTCTGTATAATTTATTTGTTTCATGAGCAAATACTTTAGATGAAGCATAAGGACTTTTAGGTAAAAAAGGAGAATTCTCATCAAGACTTGTCCTCTCTTCACCTCCAAACATTTCTGAGCTTGAAGCTTGGTAGAATTTTATATCTTTTTTTGAATTTTTTACTGCTTCTAAAATTGCAATTGGACCAATAGTGCTCGTTTGTGAAGTATATAAAGGATTTTTAAAAGATACGGCTACATGAGATTGTGCACCAAGATTATATATTTCATCTGGTTGAACAATTGTAATTAAATTGGTTAAAGATGCAGGATCTAAAAGGTCAGCATAATGTAGGAATAAATTATTATTTTGAATATTTTCTGAAATCAAACTATCTATTCTATTTGTGTTTATAGAAGATGACCTTCTTACGGTCCCATGAACTTCATAACCTTTTCCTAAAAGAAATTCAGCAAGATATGAACCGTCTTGACCTGTTATACCAGTTATAAGTGCTTTCATCTAAACAATTATATATTAAATCTGAAAGATTGTGATAGCCTTATTTTTAAGTTTCAAAAAAATATCAATTCTTTACCTTTATTTAAAAAATAAATTTATTTAGTATGTATTGAGGTATCAAAAAAGGAAAAAAAATTAAAATTTTAATTTTTGGATCTAATGGATTAGTTGGCTCTAACTTGTCTAGGATATTATCAAAATCCAATTTTGTTTCTAAAGTTATCTCATCAACACGTAAAGACACAAATTTGTTTTCACTCACAGAAACATCTAAAAAGATTGAGCATGAAAAACCAGACATAATCATTAATGCTGCAGCAAAAGTTGGTGGAATTATGGCTAATAATACTTTTAGGACAGAATTTATATTGGAAAATTTAAAAATTAATTTAAATGTTTTAGAGTCAATAATCAATTATCCAAATATAAAATTAATCAATTTAGGGAGTAGTTGTATTTACCCACTTGATGCCTCAAATCCAATAGTCGAAGAAAGTTTTATGAGTGGAAAGCTTGAGCCTACTAACTCACCCTACGCTATGGCAAAATTAACTGCAATTGAAATGGGTAATGCACTAAAGATTCAACATGGTCACAAAATTATTAACTTAATGCCAACAAATTTATACGGGCCAAATGACAATTTTGACTTAAATAACAGCCATGTTATTCCAGGTTTAATTTCTAGATTTTACAACGCTGTGTCAACTAAGAGTTCTGAAATTAGCATCTGGGGAACAGGGGCTCCTCTTAGAGAATTTTTGTATGTAGAAGATTTTGCAAATGCAATAGAATTTCTCTTAGAAAAAGAATGGGAGCATGAGCTTTTAAACATTGGTAGTGGTGAGGAAGTTTCAATTAAACAGTTAGCATATCTTTTAAAGGAGATTAGTGGGTTCAAAGGAGATATTATTTTTGACCCATCAAAACCCGACGGGAACCCAAAAAAGTTGCTTAATCTTGATAAAATTAATTCTCTTGGCTGGAAATCTTCAACTCCTTTAGAAGTCGGGCTCAAAAAAACATATCAATGGTATTTAGATAATATAGCCTAATTTTTTTTTGCTAGAAATGTACCAATAAAGAAATAATAATTAAAAGGAAACTGTACTCCCTCCATGGATACATCAAAAAATGATGCTATAAGTAGAGGGGCTATAAAATTTAAAAGTCTTAAATTTTTATTTCTTTTTCTCCACTTTGTTAAAAAAGACACATGCAAAAAAATAAATAGAAGAAATAAAGGAACTCCTCCTCTTGCAAAAATGTTTAAGAAATAATTATGAATATTTTCATTTAATCCATCTCCACCCCATCTTCCAGGCTCTGAAGGATCTGCCATAACTGGAAGTATCTCGTTGTATCCATATCCAAAAATTAGTTTATTTTTTTGATTTTGATCTTTTAATAGATCTTGCCAAATATCTAATCGCCAATTTAATGTGCCATCTGTGGACTTAAGAACTCCATCATCAAAATATAAAGAAAAAATTACTCCTATATAGTTCCTTCTACTTAATAAATCTTCTAAATTCTCTTGAAGAACTTGATTCTGTGTAATTTTTAACTCTTCATTCAATAAAGGATTGTTTTTTTCAAAACTTAAATTCCCATAAATATTAAAAGTTGAGACTATAAAAATTATTACTGCGACAAATGTAAAAATTAACGTCTTAACTTTATTTAAAATTAGTTGCTTTCTTAAAGCAGAAATTTCCAGAATTAAAAATACTAAAAGTGCAACAAAGGAACCACGACTTAAATATAAAAGTATAGGAAGGAATAGTGGAATAAATACAAATGTTGCAATATATACAAGATTGTCTTTTCCAGAGTTATTGTAAATAAACACAACTATAACTAAAGCCATTAATACATCTGAAGCTTTTATATATTCGAACTTATCTGAGTATTGGGTAAAGAAATCTGAAATAAATTTTGGATATTTGCTGGAACCAAACATATAGATAGTTGGTATGAGCAAAAATAAGCTTTTATACAATCTATTAGAATTTAAATATTTCTGTGGAAATTTCAGTCCTATAAAATAGAAAGAAATCATGCCTATAAATGATGCTGCTTTATAGACATAAGAATTTAAAAACTCTGCTCCTGTAAATAAAACTTGGAGTAAAAAATAAAAATAGATATATGAAAATAAAATGTATTCGCTGCTTTTTTTAAATTTTAAGAATTTGATTGATAAAAATGTTAAATGTAAGAAACCTATTAGTACTATATATTCGCCCAACCTAAAACCGAATATTTCTAATCCCACAAAAGATCGGGTAAAGATTAAATTCGATACTACAAATATGAGAACTGATAAATGAATATATTTTTCAAAAGTGTGTTTTAATGATTTATTTTTCATAAATGTAATTTCATATATTTAAATTAATATCATTTTTTATTTAGTTTGGCTAAGTGCCTTTAAAAAATAAGATCTTTGTTTATCTTTGTTTATTGTTGAAATATTATTTCTAGTATTTAATTTGTAAAGTGGTTTTTTAATTTCAAATATTTTTTTATTTTTTTTAATTAAATCTAAAAAAAGTTTGAAATCTTGAGCATACAAATAATCTTCATCGTAGTTACCAATATTGTTAAGTAGTGATTTTTGAATAGCTAGGGTTCCATGTATATATGGATTTTTAAATTTTATGGATATTTTTTTTGGCACCCAACTACTTAGTCCAGGAATAGTTTTATTATTTTGCATGTTGATAGCTCTTGAAGTACAAACTTGATATATTTCTCTTTCTAAAACATTTAATTGTTCTTGAAATCTTTGCGATAAACTAACATCGTCCGAATCCTGACGGAAAATATACTTACCACTAGATTTTTCAATTAAAAAATTTAAGGATTTTGTTAACCCAATATTTTTAGAATTTTTATACAATTTAATTCTTGGATCGGTAGTAAATTTTTTTATTTCCTCATAAGTATTGTCTGTTGAACAGTCGTCTACGATCAAAAATTCAAAATCTTTGTAAGTTTGACCTAAGATACTTTTAATTGAATTCGAAATATTATCTTGATCATTGTACACGCTCATAATTACACTAATTTTGTTACCCATTTTAATTAATAATTTTTTCGAAATTGTTTAAATAACTTTCTGAACTGTAGACTTCTTCGATAAATTCATAATTTTTTATTGACTGATTTTGCACTAATTTGCTGTCATTTAATAATATTAGTTTGTTAAATAAATCTTCTCTTGAGTTAGGTTTAAAAGAAAAAGGATTGTTGTTTGGAAAAAACTCGCTAATACCTCCATTGTTAGGATATACCGAATTAATTTTCATCTTAGAAGCTTCGAATAGTAGTGTTGGTTGTCCTTCATATAAATTTGTATTTGTTATAACAGAATAAGCGTTCTGAATTAAACTAATAACTTCTTCATTATCTAATTTACCAAAAAATATTATATTTTTATTTTCAAATTTTTTCTTGAGTTCCGAATATAGAGGACCCTCGCCAACTATAACTAGCTTTTTTTTAAAATTTTTAAGCAAGCTGTAAGTTTCTATTAAAGTTTTTGATCCTTTGGCTTCAGAAATTAAACCAGCATAAATTATATAACTTTTTGGTTCCAGTTCATAATAGTTAAAGTTTTTTGAAATTTTACCTATGCTAATTGGGTTGTGTAATGTATTAATTAATTTTGGTTCAAATCCCGACTCAACTAAAAAATTTTTTTGAAATTCTGAAAGAGTAACTATCTTTGATTCTTTAAGTAGCTTGTAATATTTTTTACTATAAATTATTAAAAAAAGAGATTTTATATATGACTCTTTAAAGTATTTGTTAAAAAAGAAATTATCTTTGTCATTATAACCACAACCATCGCACTTTTTCCTGCCGTTCAAATGTGTTTTTTTGAAAAAACTTTTTCCACAATCAAACCTGTAATTATGAAGTTTAATTACAAAGTCTACACCAGAATTGTTTAACTCTTTAAAAATTCCTAAAGATGCTTTAAACCATGTATTGTGAACATAAACAATATCTGGTTTAAATTTAACCAATTTTTTTTTCAACTTTTTTTGTGAATCTTTGTTGTTGTTTGTTAAAAAATAAATAAATTGCTTAAAAATATTTGGGATATTTTTATTAGAGAATTTCATCACTTCAACATTAAAATTATTTTTTAAAACTTTAACTTCATTATTAAAAGCAACATCTTCTCCACCAGTTAGCCTATAGGTTGTATGAATCATTAAGATTTTCTTCATAAGTTTTAGAGTAAAGAAATTATTTTTCTAGAATTACGTCTATGGTTAACACATGTGGTCAATAATTTTTTGTCATACATCATAAACTTTCCTTCTATTTTCAATAATATCTATTTGAATATGTCTATCAACCTTACGAAAACTTGTTGGATCGTGAGTCGAATTAACTATAGTAATATTTTTGCTAGTTAAAATATCTAAAATTAGTAACTTTGTATTCCTGTCGAGATTAGAAGTTGCTTCATCTAGTAACAGTACTTGTGAATTAGCTAATATTGCCCTTATAAATCCAACTTTTTGCATTTGACCAGAGGAAAGAGATTTATTAGAAACTTCTTTATCAAGCAAATCTGAACTAATGTTTTTATCTAATTCAAACTTTTCACATAATTCTAAAATTGTTTTTTCGTCAACATTTGTGTCGTTACCGTAAAGAAGGTTCTCTCTAAGTGTTGTTGATAAAATTAACGGATTTGGTCCTATATAGCCTAGTTTGTTTTTTGCTAATCTTATTGATCCTGATTCATGAATTAACATCCCGGAAATTAGTCCTAGCAAGGTGCTTTTACCTGAACCATTTTGGCCTGTTATAACTGTATGAGTGTTATTCAAAATTTCTAAATCTAAATTTTGGAATATCCATTCACTTGAATTTCTATATTTAAAATTTACTGAACTGAATACAATATCATTATTTCCTAATTTTGTTGAAAATTTATAATCATGAATTAAATTTACTTGTTTACCATCAAGTACAAACTTCAATTCTTTTATGTGAATTTGAGAATTTAGTACTCTACCAAACGCACCTGCAGTTGCTCCTAGTGATTGGAAAAGTCTTAAGGTTATTGCAATATAATCTAAAGTTATGAAAGTAAAATCACCAAAATAATAAATAAAAATTGAAAATGTAAATATAGTTATAAAACTTGGAAAATCTGAACTTAGTACATTGTAGATATATTTTTTTAACTCACCATTTGCAAATTCATCTAATGTGTTTGAAAATTTCTTAATTTCATCTTTATCTTTGTCCAGTATTTTTATTAAATATAGATTTTCTATTACTCTCTGAATTTCTTCGTTCGACTTTTTTTCAAATATATAAGCTTTATGCATAAAGTTTTTTGAATTCACTAAAAGTTTCTTTATAGGAATAATTAAAAGCAAAACACCAGCAGCAAATGCTGAAACCATTGTTGGATTTGAAAATAATAGATATAAAAAATATACGATAGCCTGGAGCAAAAAATTCAAAAAATTTGTTAACGAAGAATAAAAAAATGATACGTGTGTAGTAATTTGATTAGTGTAAAAAAATGCATCTGAAGTTGAAAAATCTTTTTCTTTAAAAATTTGAGTCATTACATTCACTTTAAGATTTTTCATAACTGTAACTTCTAAAGTTTTAATTAAGTAATTTTGAAAAAGCTTAGAAGAGAATCTAACAATAATTACTAGAGGCAATAAAAACATATTGTTATCCAGAAAGTTAATTGCTAATTCAATAGTTCTAAAAGTTTCAAACTCTCCAGTAAAAAATAAGGTCAATATAAGTATTATCGCTATATCAAGAATTGCAGTTAAGTTAGATGCAAAAATAGCTAGTAATATGGTGACTTTTTTATTAGTAGTTCCAGTTTGTTTTGACACATATAGAACATCACTAAGCACTTTTCTTAATTGTTTAATTCTATATTTCACTTCTTTATCAATTATATTGCAAGAATATTTCAAACTTTACAATTAATTTAGGTAATTAAACTTTCTATGTCCCCTAACTCATTTTCAACCAATTTTTGTAATGAATATTTTTCACTAATTGTTTTTTGAGCATTAATTATTAACTTCATATTATTTTCTTCATTTTTTTCTAGTGATAGTAAAACTTCTTTTAGGAACTTAATATTGTTTTCAAAAAGAATAGAATTTTGATCAGTTAAGAACTCTAAATGATTTTTAATATTCGAAGCAATTACAAGGCATCCTGCAGACATTGCTTCTAGAACACTTTTAGGATTTCCTTCATATATAGAGCTAGATATATAATATCTATATCCTTTTAGCTTTATGTATAACTCTTCATTGCTAACAATTCCAAAAAAATTCACTTTAACATTGAGATTTTCAGCTAATTGTGAAAGGCTCTGTTTTAATGATCCTTCTCCATAGATATCTAATTCATAGTCTGTTTTTTCTAATGCTCTAATAATCAATTCATAATTTTTTTGCTTCTCAATTCGCCCAACACTAACAATCTTCTTACTGTTTTTTGTATAATTTAATTTTTCAAAAGCTATATCTTGAATTTTTACCCAATTGGGTCTGATTTTTATTTTTGAACTTAATTTATTTGAAAAATTTTTAATTAAAAATTGTTTATCACAATTACTAGTGACAGTGTAAATGTCAGAAAATCTTAAGCCCAAAAATGTAAGATATTTAAATAACAATTTTTTAATTGTGCTTTTGTTTTCATATATTGAAAACTCGTACATGTCGTATCCAGTTCTTATAATAAGTGGGATGTTAAATTTTCTTCTAATTAGTATTGGAATCCAACATCCTAAAAGTTGGTTTTGAATAATTAATTCTGAATTTTCTAAATGAATTGTCTTTAGCAATTTTTTGTAAAAAAATGAATTTATAAAATTAACAAACTTCCATTTATAAATCTTTTTGTATTTGTATATAGGAACAACCTCTATGAAATCTTTATCAACATAGTTAGAGTCAGTTTCATCACCATATGAAAAAATAACAAAATTTAAATTTTCATCTTCTTCATGTAATTTTTCAAAATGTTTAATTTCGCGAGCCAATTGTCCAGAATCATACCAAGTCTTTAAGTTATATCCATAAGTAAGGAAATAAAGGATGTTCATTAAGAATAGTTTAACTGATATTATTATAAGTAAATGGGTTTTAAATTTGCCAACTTACATAATCTTTTTAGACAGATTCTTTTATTTATATCTTTCAACATTTTTAACTTTTTAGAACAAATATGAAAGTTGCTATAGGTTCAAAATTTATTGATGGTCCCTGGGGAGGTGGGAATTTATTTGTAAAAAGTTTAAAAGATTATTTAGAGAATAAAAAAGTATCTGTTGTTCACAATCTTAACGTTAAAGATATAGACATAATTTTACTTACAGAACCTAGGGTCGAATCATCTAGTTCTTCAATTACATTGCTAGAGGCTAAATTATATAAAAAATACATAAACAATAATGTGAAAATAATTCATAGAATTAATGAGTGTGACGAAAGAAAAAATACAAATAAAGTTAATAAAAAGATGCTCCATGTGAGCAACAATTCTGACTACACGGTATTTGTTAGTTATTGGATAAGAGACTTGTATTGGAAACTTGGTTTAAAAAAAAATAATTCAAAAGTAATTATGTCTGGTTCAGACAAAAAAATATTTAATAATAGTGATTATGAAGCTTGGGATGGGTCGTCAAAATTAAAAATTCTGACTCACCATTGGGGAAACGATTGGAATAAAGGATTTGATGTATACTCTAAAATTGACAACTTATTAGATAGTGAAGAATTTAATAAAAAATTTAATTTTTGCTACATAGGCAATTTACCTAAAGGATTTAAATTTAAAAACACCGATTATAAAAAACCTATGAGTGGATTAGCTCTAGCTGCTGAAATAAAATCACATCACTTATATATTACAGGTTCCTTAAATGAGCCCTCAGGTAATCACCAAATTGAAGCATCACAGTGCGGATTGCCAGTCATGTACATTAAAAGTGGTGGTATAACTGATTACCAAAGAGATTATGGCATTGAATTTCAGATAGATAACTTGGAAAATAAATTAAATGAAGTTCATAGTGATTATGAGTTGTTTTTTAAAAAAAACCTAAATTTTCCATATAGTGCAGAAAAAATGAGTAAAGATTACTTTGAACTATTTGATGAAATACAAATTAAATCAGATAAAAATTTAGGAAATAAATACTACTTTTTACTTTACAGATATCTTGACAAATTAAATTTAATTAATCTTTATAAAAAATTATTATCTAAATTATCATATCAACTAAATAAACTAAATCTTTAACAATAATGTTTTAAAAAATTTATTAATTGTCTTACTTTTAACAATATAATCATTAATAGTATGTGTGGCTTTCTAGGTTCAATTACAAAAAGTAAAATTGCAGAAAATGAACTTGAACTTTGTAATCAAAGAATAATTTGTAGGGGTCCAGATGAAAAAAAAATAATTAATAATAAGCAATACTCATCAAACCCTTTATTTCATAATTTTGTTTTTAATAGGTTATCTATAATTGACTTGAGCTCTAGTGCTTCTCAACCAATGTTTTCAGAAAAATTTAACACATTGATTATGTTTAATGGTGAAATTTATAATCATCGAGAATTAAGAAAAGAATTAGAAAATTCTGGTATTAAATTTAATTCATCACATTCTGATACAGAAACATTACTCATGGGATTGTCTTCTATTGGAATAGATTTTATAAAAAAAATTAATGGTCAGTTTTCAATATTTTTTTATGATATTACAAAAAAATGTTTCTACCTAATAAGGGACAGAGCTGGACAAAAGCCACTTTACTATTCAAAAACTTCTCAGGGAATATACTTTAGTTCCGATTTACAATCTGTAAAAAATTTATCTAAAAGTTACGAACTAGACTCTAAGCAAATTTCAAATTACTTAAATTTTGGATCTTCTCTTACCCCTGATTCGTTTTTTGAGAATATAAAAAACATTAAGCCCGGTGAATATCTTAAATTCTCATTTGAAAATCAAGATTTTAAAATTACTGACAATAAATATTGGGATCTTCAAAGCTACATAGATGATAAAAAATTTTCTGAGGAAGAGTTTATTGAACTTTTTGAAGACAGTGTGAACTTAAGGCTTGAAAGTGATGTACCTGTATCTAATTTCTTATCTGGTGGGCTGGACTCAACTGCAGTTGTTAAAGCTGTCAGTAAAAATAAAAGGCAATTAAATACTTTCTCTGTTATCACAAACTCAAAAAAATATAATGAAAGTGAATATATAGATCAGGTAGTAAAAAAGTATGACACAAATCATACTTATAGAGAAATTAGCCTAGACATAAAATTAGAAACAATAAAGTCAATAATATTGAAGTATGATGATGTTATTTACGACCCATCTTTAATACCGACTTACATCCTTTCTAATAATATTTCAGAAGAATTTAAAGTAGCTTTATCTGGCGACGGTGGAGATGAATTACTTTCTGGCTATCAACATTATGCTAATTTTCATAAAAATAAAAATTTCAATAGCCAAATCGTAGGTCTATTGTTTAGTGCATATCCTAAATTTTTTGGAACAGGAAATAATATTTTAAAGTTCTCAAAAGATTGGAAAACAGCATATGCCTCATTCTATGAAGATAAGAAATTGATGAAAATCTTAAATATCAAAAATTATTCAAGTTTTAATGAAATTTATTTAACATCAATGGAAAAAAGCTGGAAATCTTTGATGCTAGTTGATTATGAATTTTTCCTAAATGAGATGATGCTTAAAAAAATTGATAGGTCATCTATGCTTAATTCACTGGAAATAAGATCTCCCTTTCTTGATTATCGTCTTGCTGAATATGTTATTGGTCATAAAAGTTTCTCGAGCGGTGAGCAGTTTACAGCTAAGAAAATTATTAAAAATTATTTATTAAAAGACAATTTTAATGATGAATTTTTGGATAGAAAAAAAATGGGATTTTCTATAGATATAAAATCTATTGTTGCAAGTAACAAATATGAAATTTTTGAAACTATTTTAAATTCTTCATTAAATGATCTAATAGATTTGAGAAATATTAAAAAAATGAACTTAGTTAATTCTAGAATTAACTCAACAAGGTTATGGAAACTTTATGTGCTTAGTTTATTTCTAGATAATATCGGTACTATTAAGGTTGATTAGTTTGAACACAAATGTAAATTTATAGTTTAGGGAATAAATTGAATATTGTAATCACTGGAGCTTCTGGACAAGATGGTATTTTCCTTATAGATAAACTTCTCAGAGAAACCGATGGAAAAATATTCGCTTGCACAAGAAGTAGCGTGAATTTTGATTTTAACAAATTGAAGTACTTAAATAACAATGAAGATTTTTCAAGGATAAGAATCGTAGAGATAGATTTTTTAAACTATGAAGAAGTATTTAAATTTTTAAAAGATGTCTCTCCAAAATTATTGTTTAATTTAATGGGACCTAGTTCGGTAAAAAGCTTTATTGACAACCCTAGCAAAATGGAAAAGGTAACTTTATCTTGTTTTGAAAATATTATAAATTCTTTAATTAACACTAGAAACTTTTGTAATATTTACCATTCTTCATCATCAGAGATGTATGGTTATGACGCAACGATTCCATTTGATGAGAATTCAAAATTTGAACCGAACTCGTCTTATGCGAAATCTAAACTTAAACTTCACAGAAAGTGTGAAGAGCTTCTAAAAACTTACGAGTGGCCAATTATTTCAGGAGTTATGTTTAATCATGAATCAGAATTCAGAAGTTCTAATTTTTTAATAATGAATTTGATTGAGAAAGCAATAGAAATAAACAATGGTGCAAAATATAAGGTTACGGTACCGAGTTTTGAAATTTCAAGAGACTGGTCTTACGCAAGAGATATTGCAGAAGCAATATTTGAATTAACGATTAATAATTTTTATGGCACATATGTAATTGGTTCTGGAATGCCTGCTTCTCTTGAAGAAATTTCAAAATATATATTTAATAAGGTTGGTTTGGATTACAACAATTTCGTAAGTGTTAATTCAAATGAATTAAGAGCTGGAGAACCGATAAATATTCTATGTAATCCAACAAAAATTAAAAAAGATACCGGATGGGAAGCCAGTAAAGATATATATTATGCGATTGACAAAATGTACGAATATAAAACTTTTTTTCAAAGATAGAATTTTTTAAGTTGGTCTCATTAATACAAGCAATTAGTTATTGATTTTTTTGGTTATTTTTGATTGAAAAACCGGTATAGAAATTGCCAATACTGAAATTAGCATAGAGAAATAGGGATACGTTCTATTTTGAGAATTGCTTTCATCGGCTTCCAAATAAGACACAATAGGAACAATACAAAAAGACTTTTCTCTTATTTCATTATTAATCTTATTGTCAATTACACATTCCTGTCCATTACGGCCTAAGTAGTTATTATCAGAACTTTTTACTATCAAAGAACTTTGCTTTTCACAATCTGCCTGTAATTTGTTTGAATTTCCAGATCGGTGAATTTTTTCTAATAACTCATTTTCAAATATTAAAAAATTGTTTACTTCACAAAAACTAGAATACTGATTAGAAAAAATCAAATACTCTGAAAAACCCTGGTCAATTTTTTTTGGATGTCCTGCAATAAAAAATATAGTTGTGATCCAAAACACTACAAAAAGTATCTTAAACATTTTTAGTTTATCTAACAGCTTTACAATTACAAACATAAAGGTAATTGAAATTAAAAAACTATAGTAAAAAACTTTGAATGTATCACCAAGAAAAGGGTTAAAAGCTGGACTAGGTATCCCCAAAGAAATAATATAAAGAACTAAAATTCCAAAAAAGGGCATTAGATAAATATTTCTATTCTTGTTGTCCTTCACAGTTAAAAAGACAAGATATAAATAAAATAAAATTGTAAGAATTGAAGATACGGTCTTTCTTACTTTGTCTAGATTTGTTTCCAAAACTAATCCATAAGGTCCTGAATACTTTATCACTCTGTTTTCATTAATGAGACTTTCACCTTCTGTTGTAAATAGATCTTTTCTATTTTTTGAAAAATAATTACCGTTATAATCAAAAAGCTGATTGAAATAATCACCAAATGTATCCAATATTGTGAGATTAATAACTGAATTTGCATGAGTGCTGTATTTGTTTATTTGAGTTTCATAATCAAAAAATGGTTCTGAGAAAACTTCTTTTAAACTGACTTTGTAAATGACACTAAGTGGTGCAATAAAATCATATTTTTCATCATAATCACGTTCAAAAAAGTGATTAGATGTGATGATAAAAGTTTCAGCATATGCTGCTAGTAAAGTAATTAAAAAAACTAATAATAAAATAACCAAAACCTTTGGTTTTACAAATTTAATTAAATAGCCATAAAATATTAATAAATAAATCACTGTCATACCAGCTATTGTTGGCTTAGAAGTCAAAATAATTATTAAGAACGGAATTGAATAAAACAAATAGGCTGTATTTTTTTCTTTTTTATATAAATCTAAGTAATACAAAATCCAAGGAATAGCAGCAAACCCAACAATTTCTGGTTTCATTACTGCTCGCATATAAATTGATTGCGGAAAAAAATTAAATACCGTAAGAGAAAGAAAAATTAAGGAATTATCAATCTTGTACGATTTAAATAATTTATAAACACCAACAATCCCTGTTATGTAATAGATAATATTTACACTCTGTACCGAATAGCTGAGTATTGTACTAACATTTAAATTTGTAACAAATTCAAAATTGCTTTTAAAAATCATAGATACTAGAAAGTAATAAAAACTTCCATGTCCAGAACTAAATTCTGCACCAGCACCAATGAAATAATTAATGTAGTCGTAGTAGAAATAGAAATCTACATTAGAAGTTGAAAGATAGTAAAAATTTATCCATATTGTTGAGATGTAAAGACTAAATATAAATACTAGTAAATAAATTTTTTCTTTAAATTTAATATCAATCATAAATTTTTATTTTCAGAAATATATTTTTCATATTTACCTTGTTTTAAAAGTAAGACATACTTGATGTTAGTTAAATTTTAGATTTTAATACTTCATAATTAATTAAATAAATATTTAAATGGTAAAGTTTTTAAAAATTTAAATTATTTTTTATAATTTTGAAAACAAATAATTAAATGTTTATCTATAAACTATCTAAGTTATATTTATACTTTATCTTTTTTTGTTTCAGCTTATTTAAAAAATTAAATGAAACATTGTTTCTTAGCCCAAACAAGTCATATCCAAATTGCTTAGGAGTTAAATCGTATAATTTTTGCTGAATAAATTTTGGGTGTTTTGAAATAGCTACTGTGCTTGTGTGAAGTGGATATCTAGTTTTGACCATGTTGTACCATGCATTAAATGCTTCCTTGTCTGTTGGACCTCCTCTGTCACCAAAATTACCAAACTCCCTATTCCAAGCTCTTGCAAATCTTGCCCTATCTTTGCTAATAACTTCACGGGTGCGGAACGTAGTATCATAATTCCAAATAGGGTATTTTAAAATTTTCGTGTTTGATTGGTCTAAAACCTTCTTATCTAAAGTTGGAAGAGCTAAGTCACCTCCACCATTAAATACTATATTTTTAAAATGTTTTTTATTAAAAATTACAGTTTCAAAATTTTTAACTTCGTATCTTCTCGGTTCAAAAAATTTATATTTAGGCAGAGAAATAGCTGGTACATCGTATAAATTTTTTAAGCTGTTTAAAATCTCTTTTATATTGGATTCGTGAATAAACATATCTACAGAGAGATGTATGACCCAATCACCTGTGCATTTATCATACCCCTCTTGGATCATCTTTCCTAACTCACTCCATTTAAATTCTTCTTGTAAATCACCGCCTACAACTACAACTTCTTCGGATATCTCTTCGTAGCAAAGTAAAGCTTCTTTCCAAGGATCCATTCTTTTGTCTGGTTCCTTCATATGAGTAAAAAGTGAAATTTTCAGTATTTTTCCTTTAATTAATACAGTATTTTACAAATATAATATTCTTACTTAAATGTTTTAAGTGTATAATTTAATCAAATGTTTGTTCCTTTTAATGATCTAACAAGAATTCATACTCCTTTAAAAAAAGGAGTAATTAAAAAATTTGAAAAAATTGTTGATAAAAACAATTTTGTTCTCAATGAAGATACCCAAATATTTGAAAATAATTTTTCAAAATTTACTAAACAAAAATATGCAGTTTCATGTGCAAATGGCACAGATGCAATTGAGTTGTTGTTAAGAGGTTTAGGAATCGGAGTAGGAGATGAAGTTATAGTTCCAGTTAATACTTATATCGCTACATCATTTGCCGTAGAAAATGTGGGAGCAAAACCAATTTTTGTAGATAATGATGAATATTATTTAATTAATTTAAAAAAAATAAAGTCAAAAATAACAAAAAAAACAAAAGCCATTATTGGAGTAAATCTTTATGGCCAAATGTGTAATACACTGAATTTAAAAAAACTTTGCAAAGAACATAATTTACTTTTTCTAGAAGACGCCGCTCAATCACATGGTGCAATGCAATCAAATATAAATGTTGGGGATAACTCTTCAGGTGCAACATATAGTTTTTATCCCGGAAAAAATTTAGGAGCTTGGGGTGATGGAGGAATGGTGACAACAAATTCTTACAGTACTTATAAAAAAATGATTAAAATTAGAAACTTTGGAAGTGTTGAAAAATATATTCATGAAATACAGGGAAGCAACACTAGGCTTCAACCCCTTCAAGCAATATTGCTTAATGAGAAGCTTAAATATCTAAATGAGTGGAACGAAGAAAGATTATCTGTTGCAAATGAATATATTGAGTCATTACATGATATTGAAAAAATTGTACTTCCAAAGACTTTAGATAGAAATAAGCATGTATGGCATCTTTTTGTAATTCAAGTTCCCAACAGAAGAAAATTTATGGAACATTGTAAAAACTCTAATGTTGAACTTGGTATACATTATCCACTCCCGATAATTAAGCAAAATGCCTATAAAAATCACGCCCAACAAAAAGAAATTTTTCAAAATTCATTTTCTGAATACAAAAAATTAGTAACTCTTCCAGTTTTTCCTAAAATGAAAAAACAAGAAATAAATTATGTAATCAAGGTTGTGAGGGAATATTTCAGGTAATCTCTTTTATTAATTTATTTAACTTTTCTGTAAATTTTTCTAAATTGTAGTATTTCATAACAAGATTTTTTCCGTTTTTTGAAATTTTTTTAAGTTTGTTTTGATCATAAAATATTTCTTCAATTTTTTTAATCCATGTATCAATATCAAAACTATCTATGAAAAAAATATTTTCATTGTTTGAAAATCGTGAAGGGTCCCAAAACCCGTCAAAATTTGAAATTAAGATAGGAGTTCCTACTGCTAATGATTGTAAGGTGACACTTTGTCCAGATGGTTGTATAGTGTTTTTTATCGGTAAAATTGTTAAAAAAGATTCTTTATAATAATCTCTCATTTTTATATCATTAACTACAGCCTTAGACCAATTGCCATTAATTAACTCTGTGTTATTTAAATTTTCATTACTTAAAATTTGCTCAGTAATAAATTTAAAATTAAATTCAGTTAAATGTTCGGGAAGTTTATTAACGAATTCATAATTTCTATTTCCATCATTGCCTACAAATAATATTTGATTAGATTCAAGAAATTCATTTTTGTTTGAACCTTCGTCTGACCAGAATTTAAAATCTATCGCAAAAGGGATAAATTCAAATTTTTCTGAATATTTTGGATATTTTTCTTTTGCAGATTCATATTCAGGCATTCCTAAAAATATCAGTTTATCAACTGACTTTATAAACATCTTTAAAACATAAGGTCTCAGAATCTTTTGATAGCTTTTTAAATTTTTATGTTCTTTTAGCAGACCCATTGTTATCACAATGCTTTTTAAATTTTTCTTAAATATTAAGATTGGAAAAAAACTTATTCCTAACCTGTCCGTACTAAAAATTAAAACATCACTATTTATAATTTCTTTATAATTATTTTTTTTTAAAATTTGGTGAAAATGAAATTGAAGAAAAGTAAGTTTGTTAAGAAATTTATCTAATAAAAACAATATTTTTGATTCTTTATTTTTATTTTCAGTGCCTGAATATAGCTCGACAATTTGCGTTTTGTAATTATTATTTTGATTTAGTATATGATATCCATAGAAAAAGTCTTTTGCATATTCATTTTCTTTTGAAAGCTTATTTATCCGGCCATCACCAAAAATATATGTAATTTTTTTCATTTTTCTCTACCTAAAGAATATACGTATAAAATTATTATAAATTCTGAGGCTACTTTAATTTAATAAACTTACTTTTTTGAAAAATATGTTTATTATTTTTAACAATTGAATCAAAAAAGTTCCAAGCCAAAACAAGAATATACTCATAACTGTCTACATTCACTGTTTTTTTTGATTTAATTTGTATATTTGTTTCAGGAATAAATTTGTTATGTTTTATTTCACTGTCTTCAAGTACATATTTAAAATATGAATCATCTATTCCAAAATAATTTAGGACAGTAGTTGCTTTAGCGGGAGCTCCATATCCAATAATTTTTTGATTATTTTCTAATATTTCTTTGATGTTTTCTAATGAATTAGTTTTTATATTTTCTACATTTTTTGCAAATTGATAATATGTTTCAATTTTGTCTAATTTATTTTTCTTCTCTAATTCTATATACTTATTTACGCTCTTATCCAATCGTTTATTTTTATTTTTTGTAGTATAAACCCTCAGTGATCCACCATGTGTGTCTACTTCCTTTACCTTATATACTTTCATATTTGAGTTTTTAAAAAAGTTTAAAATTGACAATACACACCAATAATTTACGTGTTCATGGTAAATATTGTCGAAGGTTAAGTCTTTTATGGTTCTTAATAGGTACTGGATTTCAAAAATAAACTCCCCGTCATTTTTTAACAAATTTTCTGCGTTTTCTAAAATTTCTCTAAGCCCATCACCATGAGCAAAAACATTAAATGCAGTTATTACATCAGCTTTTCCATACTTTTTTAAAATTTTTGTTACAGTTTTTTCACCAAAATACTCAGGAAATGTTGTAAGTTTGTTTGAATTTGCTATTTTGGCAACATTTTTTGCAGGTTCTACCCCAATTGCTTTAATGCCTAATTTTTGAATAGGGTCTAAAAATATTCCATCATTACTTCCGATGTCAACAAGAATAGAATTTTTATTCAATTTTAAATTAGTTTTCAATTCTTTTGCAAATTTTATGAAATGGTCTCTAAATTGCTTTGAAGTAGACGATAGGTAAAGATAATTATCAAACATTTTTTCTGGTGGAACAACAACACTTAGTTGTGAATTTGAACACTCTTTGCAAAAATTTAAATCAAGAGGATATAAGTCATTTTTAGCATTTTTTTTATCATTGAGATTGTTTGCTAGTGGTGAAAGACCTAATGATAAATAGTGGGTAAAACCTCCACCACAAACTCTACAATCTACTTTGTAGCTTTCAATTAAATTTTTAAAAAGTTTTTCATCTACTAGTTTATGTGGAATTGTGTGGGTTATCCCAAAGTTTTTATGAGCTCTTTCACCATTTACCAAATTTAATAGTACTGAGTCTTCAAGAAATATCATTGTGTGAGATACATTAGGAGGTATTGTTGAAAGCTCACCTTCTCTAACTAATCTTGTTTCAACTACAGAATTGGGATCCTTTAGATTTTTTGTGACACTTATGTAAGAACCTTTTATTAAAAGGCACTTTTGAGTTTGTATTGGATGATAATGGTTACCTCGCATAGTATTTTTCTTTGATTCAACATATCCAATCATATTTATACTGTCATCAAAATAATAATTTGAAATTACTCCGCGACTATCAATAAAATCATCCTGACCAGTTTCCAACAACTCATTTCCTGAGATTTGATTCTTTTTCATCCATGCAGCATGCATTTCTTCAATTGCTTGGTTGATGTTATATAAGAAAGTAAAACCAGCCTTCTTTATTTTTTTATTTGATAGAGTAGTTCCTTTGCTTGGAATTTCGTCATTAGTATTTTTCAAAATTAAATCTTTGTTATATTTTTTACAAACTTGTGCAAGTTCTTTAATAGTCATTGATTCATTTGCAACATGATAAATTTCATTATTAGTTTTTTTATTTTCTCCAACAAAATTTAAACATCTTGCAACATCGACTACAGAAACAAAACTCTTTAGCTGAACACCATTAGCAAACAAGCTAATTGTTCCTCCTGATGAGGAGATTTTTGAAAAGAGGTTAACTACACTATTTACCCTCATTGAGTCATAATGTGAAAGTCCGTATACAGTTCCTAATCTCAAGATTGTGAAGTTTTTTCCAGAATTTATAATATTATTTTCTGATGTAATTTTGCCTTTTGAGTATGCTAATTCAGGTGACGGAGTGAAGCTTTCATCAAGTTCTAAAATTTGTTCTTTTATACCCTCAAAAACTGTATGCGTAGATGTAAAAATAATCTTCGCTTCTGCTTTACTATATTTTAAAACATTTTTTGTTCCATTAACTGCAACATCTAAGACTCTTTTATCTCTTTCTAAATTTACATCACCCTTTGTAATCCCTACTTCGGTAATGTCTGCTAAGTGATAAATTAAATCTGCATCTTTAATCTCTTGTTTAAGAAAATCTTTGTTTGTTGTATCACCTTGTTTAAAATCTATCCCCCAATTTCTTAACTGATTAACCCTAGATGATGAAAAAATAGTATCAATTACTTTGATTTCACAATTCCTGCTTTCGCCTGAATATACCTTGCAAAGCTCCATCCCTATGTAGCCTAAGCCACCAGTGATTACTATTTTTTTCATGAGAATTTAATTATATAACCTTTATGTTGTTTTTAATAAAGAAATAATTTTGTAATGATTTAAATAAAATTCTAAGTACCAATATTAAATTTCATCTAATATATAAAGAAGATGGTTGTATATTTATTTGGATTTGACTTCATATTTGACTTATATTATTTTAGGTTAGCTTTATTTACTGGCCTTTCAGGATTATATATTAGATTTTTAATACATTTTATAAATTCTGAGCAGTGGGTAAAAACCTATTCTCAGTTTTCTACTTTTATATTTTTACCTCTAACTGGATATGTAATTACATCTGCGATATCAAATAACATTGCTCTTTCCTTAGGAATGGTTGGTGCTTTATCGATAGTTAGATTTAGGACTCCAGTAAAAAATCCGTCAGAATTAATAATGTATTTCATATTAATCACACTAGGAATTGTAACCAACGTAGACCCTTCAAAAACTGTGATGTTTTTATTATTAATCACAGTATCTTCTGTAGGACTAGAGATTTATAAATTTATCACTAAAAAGTTCGATCTAGCCATCTATAATTTTAACGATAAAGACATTTTTTTAAACATTCTTTTAAACCATGATTATCCAAATTTGTTGTCTAAAAAAGAATTTATTCATGTATCTAAAAATGAGAATGAAATAAATTATAGATTTAAATCAAACAATAAAAACAAAATATTAGATATTAAAAACTTGATCGATGAAAAACATATTGTAAGTTATTCAATTGACGACGTTACATCTTAAAAAGTTATTATCTCTAACAATTATCTCACTATTAATTTCAATTGTATTTTTTGACTTTGGTAAATTTTCACAACTTGATTTCAAGAGCAATTACTTTAGTGATTATATAGATGACGAAATTGAACCCCTATGTGATGGTGTAGAGACTTATAAACTAGATGAACTTAGTAATCTTAATTTGGAGCTAATTCAAATTAATCTTGTTGACAAAGAAGGCTGGTATAAAAATGTTTATGAGTTGTTACAAGATAGAAGTAAGTTAATTACAGGTAAGTATAAAAATAAATTTGAGGGAATACTTGAAGTTAATTTTACAAATGGAATAAGTTGTGAATTTAATGCAAAAATTAGATTGAATGGAGACGTACAAGACCATATAAGAAGCCTTAATGAAACATCTTTGGATGTTCAGCTCATGTCTGGAAACATATTTGGAATTACAAAGTTTAAGCTTTTTCTTCCAGAAACGCGCTACGGAATAAATGAAATAATCACTACTTCAATTTTAGAACATTTAAACATTATTACTCCAAGAACATTTCAAACAAAAGTTATATTTAATAACTCAAAAATAAATGTTTACTACTTTCAAGAAAAAATTTCAAAAGAATTAATTGAACACAACCAACTTAGAGAAGGGCCTCTTGTATTGGGGTCTGAAGAGTACTACTGGGAAAAAAGAAATAAATTAGATAACAACTCTTTGCTAGTTTTTGCTGAAATAGCTAATAAGTACTGGAGTCGAAGAAGTGCAGTAAATGAGAAGATATCATTCAAGGCCTTGGGTGAATATAATAAATATATCTTCAATTCGTTAGATTCAAATAATTTGTGGATAAATTCAAAGTTGACTTATGACATTGCAGATCCAAGGAATTACGAGATTGCTAAATTTGATATAGCATTAATCTCACTTGACGCTCAACACGGTTTAGCGTTAACAAATAGAATACTTTACTATGACAACATTGCTGATTTGTTTTTGCCTATTTACTATGATGGTGATTCTCAGATTGCAGACCGTCGGCTCTTTGATAGGCCAGATTCTAATTATTTATGTGATGTATTTGAATTCAATGAAGATGTACGACAGTATTATTACAGATACCTTTGCGTTAACGACTATAAGTCTTTAGCAAATGAAATTAAAAATAATATTGAATTCACATCCACAGATGTTTTTAATTCAGTATTAAATAAGGGGGTTGATGTAGAGTTCGAGGTAATTGATAATGCATATAATAATTTTATTTACAATCTTAACTTCCTTACTTTAGAGCAAAATGAGCAAAAAAATAAAATTTTAAATTTTAACTCTGCTTTAGAAAAAAGCGATAGTTTCCTAAAAAATACAAGTAATTATGGAATTAATTTTCTTTTTTTGGAATCAAATAATGTTATTCCTAAAATATGTAACCAATACCTCAAAGACTGTATGGAGTTTCCTGAATCAATTAATTTCTTTAGCAATGATTTTTTAGATTCAAATACATCTATACATCCTTTTGGAAATAATTTAGATGAATTTATAGATACTAATTACACTTTGAATAATCCGACAGTAGTCAATGAAATGTTTACTATTTTTGGAAATCTTGAATACTTTATTGATAAAGATAAAAAAATATTTAAAGCTATTTTTGAAAAAAAGAACCAGAAAATTCTTTTTTTTGCAGATGAATTTTTTGATGGTTGGACATTTGAATTTGAGAGTAACGTTAGGTTTGAAAAAGATTTTGAAAGACTTGACGAGAATTCTTTGACAGGTTGTGTAACTTTTTATAACTCGACTATCAATGACATTAAATTAATTATTAATAATTTGCATTGTGAAGATGCTGTAAATATTGTCAAAACTTCTGGCACTATAAATACAATCGAAATAATTAATTCAAATAGTGATGCATTAGATGTAGATTTTTCGAATTTAGTGATAAATAATATTTTTATTTCAAATGCAAATAATGATTGTATTGACCTTTCTTCAAGTAATATCACAATTAAATATTCTTATGTTTTTGACTGTAAAGATAAAGGTGTGTCTGTGGGCGAAGTAGCCAATGTTAACATTGAAGAAATAGTTGTAAAAAATACCAAAACTGGTGTTGCAGTTAAAGATTCTTCTACCGTATTAGCTGGGAAAGTTGAAATTCAAAATACAGATGTGTGCGTTGCTGTTTATAGAAAAAAACAAGAGTTTGGTCCAGCTTCGTTTTTGGCAGAAACAATTGAATGTGAATCTAAGGAATATTTTACGCAAGATGGATCAAGCATTACTTTAAATAAAAGTAGTTGACATGATTGAAAAAAGAAAAGAATTCAAATTTTTACTCAGTAATACTGAAGAAAAATATTTTTTAGCTAATTTTGGGAATGAATTAAAAGTCTTACATCCAAATAGATTAATTACATCGCTTTATTTCGATACAGTAGATTTTTATCTTTATAAAAATTCAAAACTAAACGATACAAACAAAATGAAAATTAGAATAAGAGCCTACAACAATGAAAAAGTTTTTTTTAAAGAGATTAAATATAATGATAGTTTAGGAAAAAGAAAAATAGTTACTAAAGAAAATATCAAATCGTTTGATGAAGCTACTAATATTTTTCACAAAGATTTAGCCTTGATTCCAGCTGTATTTACCTCATATAGGCGAAAATATTTCTCATTTGAAGATCTTAGAATTACAGTAGATAAAGACATTCACTTTTATAATCATAGACAAAGAACACTGAGCAAATCCAGAGTTTATTTCCAAAAAACAATTGTTGAATTTAAACTTGGAAATAAAACTACAGATATTGAAAAATACTTTTTTAAAAATCCTGAAGCATTCTCAAAATACCAAACAGCTATTTCAAAAATTTATAATTTGTAACAATTTTCATAGTAATTAGAACAATGATTAATCTGTCTAGACAAAAAAAATAACTTGTAATTAAGTAAAGATAATCTCATAACACAGGGTTGGTCATAACTTATAGATAATTAATTGACCTAAATGATTTGGAATGACAACTAAATCTTCGTTTGATTTTATTTCATTTCCTAATTTTGTAACTCCATCTGTAAACCATCCTCCATAATCATCTAGAACTATTAATGCACCTTTAATTGAATTTAGTAATAAGTAATCTAAACTTTCTTTTGCTGAAACGTATGTATCAACATCTATGTGAGCAAATGAAACTGGCTTATTTAAAATAATATTTTCCATAGAATTTGGAAACACTCCTTTAATAATATTAAATTTTTGATCCGATATACTTTCAATTTCTTTTACATCATCAATGCTTGCATCGTTGTATTCGTCGTTTTTAAAAAAAGAGTCATTTTCTGATGAATTAGCTACCCCACTAAAAGTATCACAAACATAGTAATCTATATTCTTATGCTTGTTCCGAAGTGCAACTAAACCCGAAACTCCGCCTTTCCAGGATCCTACCTCTATAAATGAAGAATTTTCTTGTAAATATCTTATTGATAAATCGTGCAATGTAAATAATCGTGATTTTGGATTTAAAGTGTAATCTTTAATAAGTTCATAATTTTTATTAAAATTCACATCTGATTTCCAAGGAAGATAAAAATATTCAAATATTTCTATGCCGTAATCTTTTCTATTTTCTTTATATCTAAGATTTATTTGAAACAATTTGAATAATATTGTTGTAATAAAATTTAATCTTTTTCTAGCTTTTAATACTTTATTTAACTTAAACATTTGTAGCCATTGGCAGAATCGAACTACCAAACCCCTTTTAGAGAGAGGGTAACCTTATGACCTTCTATAATTTTACATTATTCAAAATTGTTTATCATACATTTGTAAAAGGACTTAAAAAAATAATTATTATTTAATATCAGAATTTGCTTTATTGAAAATCTTTCCATTTTTTTATATTTTTTTAAAGAAATCTACAAGACACTAGATTTGCAATTAAAGAAATTAAGAAATGGTCAATATTTTTTTTACCTTAAAAGGAAGTTTCGTACTTGTTGGTTTCAATAAGAGAAGGTTGGGCCCAATAAACAGGTATTTCGTATTTCCTTATTACATCATTCATCCACCAATCTATAGTTGTTTCGACAAAGAAATTTTCACTATTGAATTCATCAAACAGTATTTGTGCATATTTCTTGGATATAAAATAAGCATCTGAATTTCTAGAGGCACCGGCCCCTCCCCACGAAACAGGTTGACTGTCTTTTTTGTAAACTTTTTTAAAAGGCCTTCTTAAATATCGTGGTATTTTAAATTTATTTTTGCCTTCACTTACAAAAAACAATCCGAAATCTTTTGGGAGTTTCTTTAAATAATTTTCTATATTTTCATAAAATAATTCACCGGGAACTGAATCATCCTCAAGAATTAGTGCGTAGTCTTCACCAGATGTGCAAAGTAGATCATAACATTTGATATGTGATAAAAAATTTGCTTTATATGAGTCTGCAATATTTGCTGAGAATTTTTTCTTATCTTTTGGATCTAGATTTGCTCTGTCGTAATCAGACTCGAAATAATACGACATACCGGAACTAATTAATGATTTTTCAATTATTTTTTTTCTATCTATTAATTTTTTATAGTGAACTATATATATTTTAAAATTTAATTTCATGTTTTAAGAGATCTGAGTGTCTGTTTTATAAAATCAATCGGACTTTCTAACTTTAATATTTTTAGATTAAGTAAATTTTTTATTAAATCAAAAATTGCTCTCTTTTTATAATTAGTAACAATTAAATAATTGTTAGGAAATATAAAAGAATAGTTACTATGGAATATGCTTGAAGCACTCAGGAGTGCTCCTTGAATGCTCCATGGTTTAGTGCTTCCAGCAAAATGTAAGAAAATTACTGACCTTAAACTGCTTTTTATATTTTCTTTATATACCGGCGCAAAGTAATTTAAGTTGTTGGAAATTGTTAGGTAGTTTCCATCAAAAACATGATTCAATATATCTTGGTCCCAAAAATTTACCTTTTCATGTATTTGCTCCATAGTGCTTAATAATTTTTGTTTTAAATTTTCACTTTTCCACACCTGATAGTTGATTACTACTACACCAGCATTAAAGTATCTGGTACTGCTTAGGTCTAGCCTATTAAATAATTCAGAAGTGTCTTCAGTGTGAATATACTCAGTTGATGCAGCAATCATGTAGTTTGACATCTTTAGTCTTCTAATAGTCTCTTTCAATATGTCGCTAGGGTCGTTCAGGCACAATATGTCGCAATCAAGATAGATTAAATAATCGACATCTTCTTTAATGTAATCCTCAATAAAAAACCTGTAATAAGTTGCTTCTGATATATGATTATTTTCAAGATTTGGAAAAGCATAATGGTTTGAAGTGTATTTATATACTTGGAATTTATTAATTTTATCAAATCTTATATTATTTTTTTCGATAACACCGTATAAAGACTCTGGGTCATCATGAATAATATAGACATTAAAATTTGATGTTGAATTAACATTTAATGAATTAAGAGTTGTTAAAAGTTGTTTATTATAATTTTGATCTAAACAGAATAGATAATTCAACATTTAATACAATGGTAATTACTAAATTTTCTTAAATTTAAAGTATTTTTAAAATATACAGGTTTAAAAATAGAATTTGAATTTTTAGTATGTAATAAAAAGCTAATGCTGAAATTGCTTGGTCATAAAATCAAATAATTGTTTAGATTGTCATCACTAATTTGTTCACGGTTTTTGATTGAATTAAGGTATTGTCAATCCATGATTAAATACTCTTCGTAACAAACTTGTAAATATTTCTTAAAGAAATATCTTGAATATTTTTTATTATATTTGCTACAAGAAAACCTACCAACATATAGATTGATAGCCTACCAACTATAGAAAGGGCATTATCAATCAATATAAATCTTTCATCCAAGCTGGTTACATCTAAACCTATGGGCATTAAAAATATAAAATAATGCAAGAGATTCATGTTTGTTTTATTTTTAAGATATATAAGAAAAGAAATAGGCATAAAAAGTGCAACTCTGTAATCATAATTTGCATATACAAAATTAATTAAAATTAAAAAAGAAAAAGAGTAAAAAATTAAACTATATTTATCATTTAAATCAAAAAATAATTCATAATGTACCCGTCTAAAGTACATTGAAATTAAAACGATTAATACACACAAAGCTGAATAAAAAAGTGGGACGTCAAAATTAAAATATTTATTCAAAATTAATGAATCAGCTAATAATCCGAAGGTTGTTCTTAAACCTGCAGGTCTCAACTCTGTTGCTAGAAAATTTCTGTTAACTATTGCGTCAAAAAAGTAGAAAACAAAAAATGAGACTACAGCAATAAGATTTATCTGAAAATATTTTTTTTCCATCTTAGTAGCGAAATACAAAGTTAAGCCTAAAAGAAAACCTAATGGATGAAGCTTGTATAAAGCCATAACAAGCAAAATGAGGGTATTAACTTTTGGAAACTTTTTGTAGTTTATTAAACATAAAAATCCAACTAGATAAATGAAAATATCAATATTCATTCTTTCAATCAAAAAGTTTGAAGATGGTGATAGAAATAAAGCAGTTACAAAAAAATAATTTTCTGAACTATCTAAAACACACTTATAAATATACAAATAGGCAATGATTGCACAAATTGATAAAATGATTGTTGTAATCCAAATGTCTCCAAAAAATGGAATTTTTGTAGAGAGTGGTCCATACTTTGCTGAAAATGGACAGGAGACATAACTAGTTGAAGAAAACTTGTAGTAGTAGCTATCTACATTTCCACGTATGCATTTCATTGAGACTAAGTTTTGTTGCAAATCATAGAATCGGGTATTCGAGTATGAAAAATTATATAGAGATAATTGATTCCAATATCTATCAAAATTGTTTGATAAAGAAAATACAATCCTAAGTAAATAAAAAACAATTGTATTAATTAAAAAGAAGGATTTTTTATCATCAATAATCTTATATATTTTTGTAAAAAATATTATAAAAATAAATAGATAAAAATAGCTTATTTGAAAATATAATAATAAAGAAAAAACTGCCATTAAAATAATTTTTGACGTTTTTAATGTTAAATTACTTTGCACTTAAATTAATTTCTTTCAAATATGATTTTAAATAGACTTTTACAAATATATTCCTGTTCTGAAAATTTATGATATCTCATTTTTTTCAAATATGTTAACTTTATAAGTTTAAAAACTTATTCTGTTTGAATACACGCTTGTTATATGGTTTTGGGAGGTTTATTAAAAATATTTAAATATACTCATATATATGTTTTCTGTAAAAGAATTGTGTGGAATTAAATTAACAGAAGAAAGCTTTATAAGTTTTGATACAAATGGCAATTTTATATTTGAGAATGATCCAAACTATAATTCTGTAAAATTAACTGATAGATTTAACAGAACAGTAATGGTTAATTCATACGAAGAATGTGAACACTATGTTCTTGGTGGCTGGAATAGAAGTGAAAGTATGAATCTTGAATTTTACTCTCAATATTTGTTATTAGTTGTAATTGTTGTGACTGTTTTGAAAAGAAAATATATTTTACGTTTTAAATATGAAAATTAAAAAAACAAAAAATTTTGTTTTAATAGTTTTATTAGTTCTTACACCATGGTTTAACGCAAATTATTTTGATGATATAGAACCTCCCAATAAAGCAGAAGGATTCACATTTTATGAAATTAATCCATGCAAAATTTCGTTATTTGAGTTCATTTACAACAATAGAGATATTTCTAATGTTCAGTTAGTAAATGATGATTATTCTTCAATACTGTGTTTCGGCAGAGTGTCACAAATCAAAGATGGTAAAACAGTCTTTATAGGAACAAATTTTTTGGCGAGTTCAACATACTATGTTTTTTTTCTTGTTTTTTTACTGCGAAATAAAAAATCAGCAAAAAATTTAAAACTGAAAACAAGCTACATACATATTTCTTATTTATGTTTACTATATACATTCTTAATTTTTTCTGATCGTAAATTCTATGTAACAAACTTTTTTTTTCTGGACCCCTTCAAATTTAGAACCTACGTTTTAATTTTTATTTTTTTATTTTTAATTTCAGTTTTGTTAATTGAAATGTATATAAGCAAGAAACATCACATTATTAATTTAATTCCATACTCATTACTTATTTCAGGTATAGTTTCAAATTCTAATTTAAACATACTATCAATACCTATTGTTTATTTAGGTATTGAATCATTGAGGTTAAATAAAAAGTATTATAAATTTTTTAAAATTTATATGCTATTTAATTGTATTTGGACTTTAAATGCACGAAATACATATATTTTGCCCGAAAATATTTATCCAGGATTTTCAAGTACATCATATGATTTTTACTCAATATTTTTTTATTCAACATTTTTTATTTTGTTTTTACTTGGTGCTTACAAGTTTGTTTTAGACAATATTAATTTCTTTTCATACAAAAAATTTATGAAAAGCTTTTCTATTGTAATTTCAGTAATAATATTTTTAAGTATTTTTGGTTGGAAAATTAATGTTATAAACTTTTTTACTAATTTTTTTAATTTACAATCTAAAAAAAATATTATTTATTTTGATTTCTTTAATCTATTAAAAATTGATGAAAGAATTATATTTTTATTCATTTTTATTTTTTTGTATAAATTTTTAGTTACTAGATCGCTTGAAACTAATGATTACTTACCTTTAGCAATTGTTTTTTTTATGTTAATTAATTTTTCTAATTTCCTATCTGTTGTTAAAAATAAATATAATTTTACAAAGGATTTTTTTGAAATATATAATCCTACTTTTTTAGAACTTACTTTAGGTAGTGGTCCAATAAACTTTAATCAACTTTACGTAGAGTCCAATTTTCAGAGAATTTTAAATCATCATTTATTTATTACTTCTTTATTATTGTTTTTTGGATTATTAGGAGTGCTCCTATTTTTCTTAACTATGATTAAATTTTATAAGAATGGTTTCCGGAATAAAGGTAATTTATTTTTTATTTTTATATTGTCAATAAGTTTTATTTTCAGTGACTCTATGAATTATTTGCCAATATTTTTAATTTATATTCTTTTCTTTATGGTTCTTAGAAAAGAGAGTTTAGATTCATGAAGTTGCAAATAACTTATACCAATTAGATTCGCAACTATTAATAAAAAATTAACTAAATGAAAATTGGGTTTATTGGTAAAACTTTTAAAATTTTCATATTCATTACTTTTTATCTTTTGTGTATCAAATGTTTGACAATTATCTTTCATGTCAAGGTTAAAAATTAAATTATTTACATTGCAAAATTCAGAAAATAGATTTACCTGCTGTATGTCTGATGCTGTAATATTCTCTAGCTGCCTTGGAAAACCAAAAATAAACAGAAAAACTGGAATTAACAAAAATAAGGCTAATATGCTCCTTAATTTATTTTTAACTAACTCTGATATCGTAAATGAAAAAGCGATAATAATAAAAAAAGAATAATAAAAAGGTTTTAAAGTATCACCTATTTCTGGATCAAAATTATTTTCTGGAAAACCTGTAATCACATGTATTAAAAGAATTAAGTACCCAATAAAAGGCATTATAAAAAACTTTTTTTTGTTCTTGTCAGACTTTTGAAGAAATGTAAAGAAAAAAGTAAAAAATATTAATGCAACTATAGCTGATGTTGTTTTTCTTATAAAATAATTTGACTTTTCATCTTGAACAAATACTTTAATTTCTTTTTTTTCAAGATCTAATTGAGGTAATTTTAAAGTATCAGATTTTTCAAAAACAAAAAAATCATGTCTTAATTTATAAAAATTTGAAGCATCATTTTCCCAATAAAGATCAAAATAGTCACCAAAAGAATCTAGTAAGGTAATATGAATTGCTGATTCGTTATGCAGATGTTTGTATGGATAAAAAAACATCTTTTCTGGATTAAATTTATAAATTAAATCAATACTTGCCTTATTGTTGTACTTTTCTTCTGTTTGTGAGCCACTTTGTAAATCAAAATATCCTCTACTATTTAACTTACTATTTTCAGTAATTGTCAATAGTAAGGTAGAAAAAGTTATTGTTAATAATAAGAAAAAGAATTTTATATTTTTTTTGCTTATGTGAACATAAATTCTCGGCAAGTAAAATAAGAAAATAAATATTGTCACCATAGCAAAAATAGAACCTTTTTGGCTAACCAGTGAAACAAAAAAAGGTATAGATATAAATAAGTATTTCATGTTTTTTGTAAGTATGAATTTTTCTAATGCAACCACTAACCAAGGTAGTAATGCAAAAGCAAATATTTCTGGCTTTAAAACCATTCTTTGAGCAACGCTAATAGGTAAAAAATTAACGAGGATTATAGATGTTAATATCTGTATTTTATTGTATTCAAAAATCTTAAGTAATTGATAAATGCCTAACGATCCAATTAAAAAGAATATAAAGTTCATTTCTTGAACACTTTTTGACATATAAGTAAAAAAGGTTCCTGACATAAAGTCAAAATTTCTTAAATAAAAGTAATAAGATTGCATATCATAAAAAATAAATCCTTGTTCACTTTGAGGTTGATTAAAAACTCCAAAATTAAATTCAAGAAAAGTAAAGTAAAATATAAAATCAGGGCTGTCCGAAGTGTTGTACGAAAGAAAAATCATTTCCTTAATATAAAAGAGTGAAAATATGTAAAAAATTAATAAAAAATAAAAATACTTACTTTTTATAACGAATGCAAACCTTGAAGTTGAAAAAAAAGAGCTTGTCTTCATAATAAAATTTTATCATCAAGAAGTATCTTCTATCTATATTTTTATAGTTTAATTCTATGTCTGCCACAGAATCAAGCAGAGTATTCCTTGTCTTCAAGTCGTGAGTACCATTTTTCTGAATTAATTATAAATTATTTTATTGGAGCGTATAAGGTTTCTTGACGAGACGTAGGTAGTGTAATCGTTGGATCTTGCACAAATTAAAAGAATGAAGTTTAAAATTTATAAATAAAATTATTCTTTATTTAATTTGTATTTTGAAAATAAATATCCATAAAATTATATTTATTTTCAAAATAAAAAGACTTCGATACACCTAAGAATTTGAGATTTGAATCAAACGCAAACTCCATAATCTTTTTAAAGGAATCTTGGTTTGCTTCAATTTTTATATAGTCGATTTTATTATTGAGAAATAAGTCTTTTGCTGAACGGAAAACTTCATAATCTTGGCCTTCTATATCAATTTTTAATAAAGTTATCTTGGTAATTTTTTGATCAACAAAGAATTTCTCTAAAGTACATGTTTGCACCTCAACTGTTTCAACAATCTTATTAAACTTCTCTTCTTGGTGTGTTTTAAAAAATGACGAATGAGAAGCAGGATTTCTCACATAAAGAATCCTAATCCCATTTTTTGTGTCAATTGCAAAATTATAAAATTTAATATTTTCTCTATTTCTAAACTTATTTTTTTGAAATTTGATTAATTCTTTGTTTGGTTCTATTGAGTAAACATGTGTTTTTTTATTAGTGTTTAAAATTTGTTTTATAAAACTACCTACATTTGAACCAATATCAACAACAACTGCTTCGTCTGTAATTATGCTTTTTAAAAACTTGCTTTCTGAAAAACTGTTTTTTATTAAATAGGACAAAACAAAACTTGCTTTTTGAATTAATGAAATGAATTTTAATTTCATAGTATGTGGTCAAAGGCAGAATCGAACTGCCGACCCTTTACAAAAGTTATGGGCTAACCGTTTGACCTTAACTTATTTTACATTAACTTATCTGATATTTTGCTAGTTAATCGAAGCTTTGTTAAAGAAGCTAGAGCATCCAGAAACAAGTGTCGTAAACTTACTTCTACAATTTTTGGATAGTTATAAAAATTTATGGATAGAAACTTATTGGAAAGTGCGACAAATATGATTGGAAGTTATGTATATAAATAGAAATCAAAATGATTAATATCCCGTTATACATTTTTTTATTTAACTTTTTTAAATCATAAAGATATATAGATGCCATAAATACCATTAAATGGAATGCTTGAATTATGTATGTAGATTTAATTGTATCCCCAGTTGAATCAGGATATGAAATTGTAAACATTAAATAACCTAAAAAGCTGATTATCCAAGCTAAATTAACGTATTGAATTATAAAGTTCGATTTGTACTTTTTATATGTAAGATAACAAAAATAGATAATAATAAATGTAGAGATAATTGAAACGATGTTTACCCTTGCAAGATAATCTCCAATATTCAATTGATTTCGACCATCATTTAAATATCTAGAGGTAAAAGTAAAGTAGCCCCAATAGTCGCCCCATAAGTCAGAATATAATATAGAAATAAATTGATTATTTAAATTAGGTCTAATTGGTTCTGTAAATAGGTACTCGAGTTGAGACAAATTTGGTATATAGAAAGATAGGCTTTGATTGCTAAATGAAAAACCTTTTGATTCTAAATTAAAAGCAGTAAACGAGCCATATTTTCGATAAAGACCAACATAAAACCAGCTAGACAATAAAGCACCAATAAATGAGCTTGTTAACCAAAATATTAAATAATTTTGTTTTGAATTCTTAGAAATTAACAAAACAATTAATGGAATAAATAATAAAAAGCCCCATTGTCTACTTAAAGCAATAGAACCAATTACTATCCCAGCCAAAAGTATTAATTTAATATTGTAGTCATAATTGCTATTGTCAGCTTTATAAATAATTAATATAAATAGACTTAAAAAGAATAGAATGTAGGGCTCTCCCCTAATCATAGAAATGGTTCTATAATTTACTGCAAGTAAAGACACTAAAATTAAATAACTAACATTAAAAATATTTTTAGACTTATTAAATAACTTCAAAGTATAAAGGTTTATCAATATTGTAAAAACATACATAAAAGACTGAAATATTTGAGTAGCTTTTCCGTAAATTGGTTGACAATCAAGTAAAAAGTCACTTGATGTAATTATGTTTCTGCAAAATACCTGAGCAATTGACGGAATTAGATAACCAAGTGGTGGGTTGAAAAACTCTCTTGTTTCATTTGAACTCGGAAGCCTTAATTCATTGGGTAAATATCTTGATAGGTAGTCAACATAATTAAAATGAGCTTCTGCATCATATCCTAAAATAGGGCTAAAGTGAAATATATTGTAAATTAGAATGTAGAAACTCGATAAGCTAATTAATAAAAATATTATTTTAGAGAAATTTAGATTACTTTTTTTCATTTATATTTAAAAATTGCAAATATATATTTAAATCCATCAATAAATTTAATTTTTTTTCCTTCTTCATAGCTTCGGCCGCTATAAGATATAGGTAATTCTCTGTAATTCTTTGTCTTAGATGCAACCCTTGCAATTAATTCAACTTCAATAGAAAAATCATTTTTTTCAAAATTTAATTCTGCAAGAATATCTTTTTTAAAAACTTTCAAACAAGTTGCAATATCTGTTATTTTAACTTTGTGTATATAGGAAAATAAAAAGCTCAGAAACTTATTGGCTAAATAAGTTCTTAGGTAAATATTATTTCTTTTTATATTTCCAATAAATCTTGACCCACACGCATAATCAATATCTTCATTTTTAACACAATCAATTAACCTCTTAAGATCTGATGGACTATATTCTTGATCAGCATCATAAATTCCAACAAAATCACCAGTTGCTTTTTGAAGGCCTAATTGTACCGCAAAACCTTTTCCTTTATTTTCTCTTGAATCTAATAAAACTATATTTTCATATTTTGCTTTTAAGCCCAGGGCAATAATTTTAGAATTATCTAATGAACCATCATTTACCAAAATGATTTCTTTATTAAAGTCTTCTTTAATTAAATCAAGCACAGCTTGTTCAAGAAGGTTTTCTTCATTATAAAAAGGTACAATTACAGTGGTTAGAAATTCCATGAAATTTATTCTAGTGTCCAGAATAAAAATCGAACTGCTGTCTTTTTTTTTTAGATAAAGGTAGGTAATTTATTTTTAAATGATTTTTATTGCTCATTCAGATTTTTTTCTTATTTACTGAAAGCTCTAAAACATAAAGAACAATAAATTGCAGGTGTAATGTCTTTTTTTTTATTTATTAGAATACACTCATGGTATTTATTACTAAATTAAAAATATTCATCGCCAAATATTTGTTAATTTTTTTAAGCTTTTTTCAAAACATTGAAATAAATGAGTTCACACGTAATGGGATAAAGTGGCATACTCCTCTTAATGACATAATTGGTTTAAGCCTCTATCTTTTGGGAAGTTTTGAAAATCATAATATTAAAAAAATAAACAAGTTTATTACAAATGAAACAAATGTAATCGATATTGGTGCAAATATTGGCACATTTACAATTGGACTATTAAAAAGGTATCCAGAAAAAATCGAAAAAGTGTTTGCTTATGAACCTGAAAAAAATAACTATGAGAATTTGAAGAAAAATATAAAAGTAAACGGTTTCGAGTTTAAAACAGATGTTATTAACAAGTTTATAGGGTTTAGTGATGTGAATAAAGTAACAAGTAATTATCCACTCATTCATGAAGGACCTAAGGTACATAATATTTTCTATAAGCTTAAGGGAGATTATACAGGTATTCAATATAGTGACTTGGATGAAATTAACTTCAAAGAAGATAAAAACTATTTTATAAAGATAGATGTTGACGGACAGGAGGCAGAAGTTATGTCAGCAATTAATAAAAAATTAAAGTTTCGACCAACTATTTTAATTGAAATCAATAAAGTGCTGATGAGTAAAGAAGAACTTGGAAAGTTAGTTGAAATATTCGATAATAATAATTATAAATTTATTTACTTTGGAATACTTTGTTCACCAAAAATTATATTAAAGGACCCAAGAAAGATTGGATTAGATTTAATCGCAGTTCCTACGTAAAAAGTTTTAATGATTTAACAGAAATTAATTTGTGGCCAGAGGCAGAATCGAACTGCCGACCCCTTGTTTTTCAGACAGAGGCAAACCATTTGTCCTTTCATCATTTTA
>MDTE01027838.1_pt1 | contig 41812 bp, 42 predicted proteins | sample 811231 | NCBI WGS metagenome assembly MDTE01 (sample SAMN05326651, study PRJNA326480) | marine metagenome | isolation source: seawater | place: Indian Ocean: Red Sea | collected 2010
GCAGTTCCATACTTTCAAAGATTGCAAAAAGAAGGTGAAGAAGGAAGAAAGAAGATAATTCAATTGACTAGATATGGGACGGTGTTAATTTCCATGCTTCAAGCAGTTGGTGTATCAGTATTTTTAGCTACAACTCCTGTAACCAATGCAGGCCCAATTGTTCCAAATCCTAATGCTATTTTTTATTTTGTTACAATATTAACCTTAGTAACAGGAACAATTTTTGTTATGTGGCTAGGTGAACAGATTTCAGATCATGGTATAGGTAATGGTATTTCGCTAATTATAATGGTAGGTATATTAGCTCAGGCTCCACATGTATTTAACAATCAAATAGTTCAAATGCAAAATGGTTTATCAAATCCATTTGAGAACCTATTTCTTTTAGTATTAATGTTTGCAATAACATTTATTGTAGTTGCTGTTTCAACTGGAGTAAGGAAAATACCCGTTCAATATGCTAAACGTGTAGTAGGTAGAAAAGTATATGGTGGCCAAGCGACACATATTCCGCTAAAAATATTAACGGCAGGAGTAATGCCTATAATTTTTGCACAGGCTCTAATGTTCTTGCCAAATACTTTAGCAAATTTATTTCCAGAAGGTAATTCTTTTGGTAGTTGGTTGCAAATAGTTTTTGCACCAACTCATATTGTCTATTCACTTTTTTTTGCTGTTCTTATTATTATTTTTACATACTTTTATACTGCAATAGCATTTAATCCTGTGGATGTCGCTGATAATATGAAGAAACAAGGTGGATTTATTCCTGGGGTACGTCCAGGAAAATCAACATCAGATTATATAGATCATATTTTGACGAGGGTAACTCTCCCCGCTTCAATATTTTTGGCGCTAATTGCTATATTCCCAACATTTTTATCTGGAGCTTTTGATGTTGATTATGCATTAGCTAGTTTTTATGGAGGAACGAGTCTACTTATAATAGTAGGTGTTGCATTGGATACACTTCAGCAAATTGAATCTCATTTAACTATGAGACATTATGATGGTTTTTTAAAATCAGGAAAAATTAAAGGCAGAAATCGCCGTTAATATAGATTAATTTAATATTGTGATTTATATTCGTAACGAAAAGGAAATTGAAAAAATTTGGAAATCATGTCAAATTGTAAAAGAAACATTAGAAATGATAGAGCAAGAAATTAAACCAGGTATTACAGGAATAGAGCTAGATAAAATGGCAGAATCATTTATACAATCTAAAGGAGCAAAGCCAGGCTTTAAAGGGTTATATGGATATCCTGCAACTCTGTGTATTTCTGTTGAAGATGAAGTAGTCCATGGGATACCTGATAATAGAGAATTTAAAGAAGGAAATATTGTTTCAATTGATGTTGGTTCATTATTAGATGGCTATTATGGTGATCATGCTAAAACCTTTCCAATAGGTAAAATTAGCAATGAGAGAAAAAAACTTATGGAGGTTACTCATAATTGTTTAATAGAAGGAATTCAAAAAGCTAAGCCAGGAAATCATATAGGAGATATAGGATTTACTGTACAAAAAATTGCTGAATCCAATGAATATGGTGTAGTAAGAGAATTGGTGGGGCATGGAATAGGCACAAGTCTTCACGAAGACCCTCAAATTCCAAATTATGGTATAAAAGGTAATGGTCCTTTAATTGAGACAGGCATGTGTTTTGCAATTGAGCCTATGATCAATATGGGAAGTTATGCTGTCTATACAAAAAAAGATGGGTGGACTATCAGCACCAAAGATGGTTTGCCTTCAGCTCACTTTGAACACACAATAGCTATCACTGATAATGGCCCACGAATTTTAACAATATAATGGCGAAAGAACCAGCAATAGAAGTAGATGGAGAAATAACAGAAACATTGCCAAATGCAATGTTCCGTGTTAAGATAGAAAATGGTCATGAAGTTTTAGCTCATGTTTCAGGTAAGATGCGAATGCATTATATAAAAATATTACCAGGAGACAAAGTTAAAATGGAATTATCTCCATATGATTTAAGTAGAGGTAGAATTACATATAGGTATCAATAAAGATTATGAAAGTACGTGCATCAATAAAAAAAATATGCGATAAATGTCAAATAATTAAGCGACATGGAGTGTTAAGAGTGATATGTGACAATCCAAAACATAAACAAAGACAAGGTTAGGAGGATATAATTGGCTCGTATTGCAGGGGTTGATTTACCCCGAAATAAAAAAATAAAATTTGCTCTTCCATACATTTATGGGATAGGTTTAACAACTTCTGAAAAAATACTTGAATTAAGTGGGATTGATCCAAACATAAGGGTAAATAAATTAACAGAAGAACAGCTATTATTAATAAGAAATACTATTGGTGATAATTTTTCTGTTGAAGGTGAATTGCGTGGTCAGACAACAAGAGATATTAAAAGATTAATGGATATTGGTGCATATCGTGGTTTTAGGCATAGGCGTGGATTGCCTACACGAGGTCAAAATACTAAGAATAATGCAAGAACTAGAAAAGGAAAGAAAAAGACAATTTCAGGCAATAGAAAAGCTGAATAATAATACGGAGATCAATAATTGGCAAAAATAAAACGTAAAAAGAAAAAAATTAAAGTCGATCCTGATGGAATAGGTTTTGTAAAGGCGACTTTCAATAACACAATTGTAACTCTATCTGATAAATTTGGTAATGTTATTTCGTGGTGTAGCGCTGGTATGTTAGGATTTAAAGGCTCTAGAAAGAGTACACCTTTTGCAGCAACCCAGGCAGCTCAAAAAGCAGCAGAAGATGCATTGGCATTAGGTTTAAAATCAATAGAAGTAAGGGTTAAGGGGCCTGGTGGTGGTCGAGAAGCTGCTGTAAGAGCATTACGCTCTGCAGGTTTAGGAGTTACTGCAATAATGGATACTACGCCAATCCCACACAACGGTTGTAGACCATCGAAGAAAAGAAGAGTTTAGGAAAATATTATGGCAAGATATACAGGTCCAAGAGCAAAAATTTGTAGAAGATTAGAATTTGCAGCATTTGAATCACCCAAATTTGGTAATATTAGAAAAAATTATCCACCTGGTCAGCATGGACAATCAAGAAGACGAAAGTTATCAAATTATGGTATTCAGCTAAGAGAGAAACAAAGAATTAAATATTTATATGGTATTCTAGAAAAACAATTCAGAACTTATTTTAGAAAAGCTGTAAAAAAAACGGGTCCAACTGGTCATAATTTGTTAACAATGCTAGAATCGCGTCTTGATAATACAGTATATAGATTAGGGCTTGCTCCAACAAGAAGGAGTGCTCGACAATTAGTAAGTCATAGGCACTTAATGGTAAATAATAGAATAGTTAATATTCCATCATTTTTGCTTTCTGAGGGTGATGTTATTCAGGTACGAGAGAAGAGTAAAAAGAAAGAAATGTTTTTAGAATCAATGCGAAGAATTCAAGGGGATCATCCTACTCCTTGGTTAACATTAGATAAAGCACAACTTCGTGGTATTTTTAATAATTTGCCTGAAAGAGAACAAATAACAGAACCAATTGAAGAACAATTAATCGTTGAGCTCTATTCTAAATAAATAAATAAAGGTAATGAATATGGAAAAAAATAAATTTTTTAGTGATATACAAATTAATTGCATAGAAGAAACAGATACATATGCAAAAATAATTGCTGAACCGTTTGATCGTGGATATGGTGTGACTATTGGAAATAGTTTAAGAAGATGTCTATTAACTGCAATACCAGGTGCTGCGATTACATCAATCAAAATTGATGGTGTAACTCATGAATTTACTACTATCCCAGGTGTTATGGAAGATGTATCAGATATTATTTTGAACCTTAAAGAATTAAGATTTATAGCCAAGGATGAAGGGCCAGAACTTATGACTATTGAACTACATGGACCATGCAAATTTACAGGTAAAGATGTTGCAGATATTATTAATCAATTTGATGTTTTAAATCCTGATCATCATATAGCAACTATTACTGAAAACAAAACATTGGAGTTTGAAGTAAGAGTATCTAGAGGTAAAGGATATTCCCCCGCTGCGAGAAATAAAAGACAAGATGATACTATTGGAACAATTCCAATAGATGCAATTTTTAATCCTATTACAAATGTAGGGTGGGATGTTCAGCCAATAGCTACATCAACTGAGGGCCATGAAAGATTAATGTTAGAAGTTCACTCTGACGGTTCTACATCTCCTAAAGATGCTATCAATCATGCAGCTAATATTACTAGAGAACATTTAAAATATTTTATGTTTAATGAATCATCATCTATTAAGGCTGTTAATGCAGAAGAGATAAATGAAGCATTAGAAATAAAATCTATATTATCTAAAAATATTGATGAAATGGAGTTATCTGTACGTAGTCACAATTGTCTACAGGCTGCAGGTATTAGATCAATTGGGGAATTAGTATCAAAAGAAGAAGGTGAAATGTTAAAGTTTAAGAACTTTGGTCGAAAATCATTAACAGAACTTCAAGAAAAATTAGGTGAACTTGATTTATATTTTGGTATGGATATAAAACAATACATGTCTACAGAATAGGATAAAAATGAGACATCAAAAAAGAGGAAGAAAGCTTAATAGAACTGCAAGTCATAGAAAAGCACTTTTTAGCAATTTAGCTTGCTCATTAGTTGTTCATAAAAGAATTAAAACGACTGAACCAAAAGCTAAAGAACTAAGAAGTTTTATAGATAGATTAGTCACCTATGCAAAAAAAGGCAATCTGCATGGAAGAAGGCTCATAAGAAAAAATATTAAAGGTAAACTAAGTAAAAGTATAGCTAATATATTGATTCACGAAATTGCACCCAGTTTCAAGAATAGAAATGGAGGCTATACAAGAATTATTAAATTAAATAATAGAAAAAATGATAATGCTTCAGTGTCTTTAATAGAGTTTGTAGATTTAGCTGTAGAAGTTAGTAAAGATGAAGAGCCTAATGATGATAAAAAGGAAAAAAAAGTTTCTAAGAAATAATACTTATAATTTAGAAGTTGAATTATTTTAAAAAAATTATTTATAATAACAGGGCTATTTTATTTTTTGCCCTGTTTGTTTTTAATGCTCAATTTTCATGGACTCAGCTTTCAAATTTAGAGCAACGGTGTCTATGGGTTGTTCGTGAATCAATGGTGACTTCACAAGACATTGATTCTTTAATGATACATGCTTATGAATCAGGATATGATATTATATTTGCTCAAGTTCGAGGAAGAGGAGATGCATATTATGAATCAGAATTAGTTAATAAACAAAAAAATATAGATGAATATTTTGATCCATTGGATTATGCAATAAAAGTTGGTCATTCATTAGGTTTAGAGGTTCATGCTTGGGTAAATACATATATATTATGGTCATCAAAATGGAAACCTTATGATAAGGATCATCTTTATCATACTAAACAAGAATGGACAGAAGCAGACATTAATGGGAAAATGGATTGGAGAATAAATTTATCTGTTCCTCAATCACCTCAATGGGAAGGAATTTATTTATCACCTCTACACCCTGAAGTTAATAATTACTTAATTTCAATTTTTGATGAGATTATTACACGTTATGATATTGATGGTTTACATTTAGATTATATTCGATTTCAAGATGAATTTTATGGATATAATCCGTATGGTCGAGAGAAGTTTAAAGAGCAATACAATATAGATCCACGTGATATAGCAAGAGGAATTATTTCTACACGCTTTGGATGGGAGCAAAGTTTTGTAGATTCGATGCAATATAGTTGGAATAAGTTCAGGCAAGATGCAGTTACTGAATTGGTAGAATCTCTAAGAATTAATATTAATGCTAAGGATAAGAAAATCAAATTAAGTGCTGCAGTAAAGCCCAACCTCTTAGAGGCAAAATCAAGGTGGTACCAAGATTGGAGTGTATGGCTAAAACAAGACCTTCTTGATTTTGCTGTTCCAATGAATTATTTTAAAGATATTAGAGACTTTAATAACTCTATTTTGATAATGAAAGATAATTTAGGTAAAAAAGATCTAGATAAAATAATAATGGGTATAGCAACCTATAATCAAGATGCACAATCATCAGCTGATAAAATATTATTAACTAGATTAAATGGATTTAAAGGAGTTAGTGTTTTTTCTTATGATTCACATAAAAATAATCTTGACTGGTTTAAACCTGTTATAGAAGCTTTTGGTGAGCAATTTTAAATAAAATTATATGAAATATAAAAATATTCAATCTCCAATAGGATCAAAAATGCATTGTAAGGGTTGGCAACAGGAAGCAGCATTTAGGATGATACAAAACAACTTAGATTCTAATAATGCTGAAGATCCTGAAGAACTGATCGTATATGGTGGCCTTGGAAAAGCTGCCCGTGATTGGGAATCATTTGATTCAATTTTAGAGAGTCTTTCAAATTTAGAAAATGATGAAACTCTTTTAATTCAATCGGGTAAACCAGTTGCTATTTTTAAAACTCATGAATATTCTCCACGAGTTTTAATTTCAAATTCAATGTTAGTTCCTAATTGGGCTAATTGGGAACATTTTAGAGATTTAGATAAAAAAGGTTTAATGATGTATGGCCAGATGACAGCTGGTAGCTGGATATACATTGGAACACAAGGAATATTGCAAGGTACTTATGAGACACTTGCAGAATTGGCAAAGCAAAATTTTAATGGAACTTTAAAAGGAACCATTACTGTAACAGGTGGTTTAGGTGGAATGGGAGGTGCTCAACCTTTAGCAGTAACAATGAATGAAGGTGTTTGTATTACTGTAGAAGTTGATATTAAACGTATCAATAGACGGATTGAAACAAAATATTTAGATGTATGTTCTTTAGATTTGGATGAAACAATTAAACTGGCCAATGAAGCTAAAAATTTAAAGAAACCCTTATCAATTGGTTTATTAGGTAATTGTGCAGATATTTTACCTAAGATGATCAAAATTGGATTTATTCCAGATATAGTAACAGATCAGACATCAGCACATGATGAACTAAACGGATATGTTCCTAATAAAATTAGTTTTCAAAAAGCACTCAAATTAAGAAAAAGTAATCCTGAAAAATATATAGAAATGAGTTTTCAATCTATAGCAAATCATTGTAATGCAATGTTAGATTTTAGTAAAAAAGGGGCAATTGTTTTTGATTATGGAAATAATATTAGAGGTCAAGCTAAGACCTATGGTGGCGTAAAAGATGCATTTAGCTTTCCCGGTTTTGTGCCAGCATTTATTAGACCACTATTTTGTGAAGGGAAGGGGCCGTTCAGATGGGTTGCGCTATCCGGAGACCCAGAAGATATAAAAAAAACTGATGCTAAAGTGCTAGAGCTTTTTCCTAAGGATAAAGCATTGCATAGATGGATAAATATGGCCCAAAAGAAAGTGAAATTTCAGGGATTACCTGCCAGGATTTGTTGGTTAGGCTACAGAGAAAGAAATCTATTTGGAGAAGCTATAAATAAAATGGTAGCATCTAAAGAGTTAAAAGCACCTATCGTAATAGGAAGAGATCATTTAGATACAGGATCAGTTGCATCACCATATAGAGAAACGGAAGGAATGAAGGATGGCTCTGATACTGTTGCAGACTGGCCTATATTAAATGGATTATTAAGCACAGCAAGTGGAGCAAGTTGGACATCAATACATCATGGTGGTGGAGTTGGGATGGGCCTTTCAATTCATGCAGGCTTAGTTATTGTTGCTGATGGTACTCCTGAAATGCAAAAAAGATTAAATCGTGTTCTAACAAATGATCCCGGTTTAGGAGTCGCTCGCCATTATGATGCCGGCTATAATAAAGCGGTTAACATTGCCAAAGATAGAAATTTAAATATTCCAATACCTAAGAAATAGTTGAAGATAAAAATAAAAAATATTGGATCTATTGTTACATGGTCAAAATCAAAGAATTCATTAAGTATAGAAAAAGATTTGGAGATTCTTATCGAAGATGAAATAATATCTGAAATATCAAAATGTGTTGATAAAGCAGATTTAGAAATAGATGCAAATTATAATTTAATAACTCCAGGTTTTATTGATTCCCATACCCATCCTATATATTCTGGTTCTCGAGAGCAAGAATTCGGCATGAGGATTTCAGGAAAATCATACAAAGAAATAGCAGATATAGGAGGTGGAATTAATTCTACTGTAAAAAATGTTAGAGCAACTTCTATTGAAGAACTATATAATGAAAGTTTATATAGAATAAATTATTTTATAAAAAAAGGCACAACTACAATTGAAGCAAAATCAGGATATGGTTTAACTTTAGATGATGAAATCAAATCATTGCAAGTTATTAAAAATTTACAAAAATCGTGTAAGATAGATATAGTACCTTCTTTTATGGGTGCACATGCAATTCCAAAAGAATATGAAAATAACCGTTCTAAATACATAGAAATTATTTGTAATGAAATGATACCAAAAGTTGCAAAGGAAAAGTTAGCAACATTTTGTGATGTTTTTTGCGAACAAGGTTATTTCAGTATTGAGGAATCAAGAAAAATTCTTAAAACAGCACAATTATATGGACTAAATGCAAAATTGCATGCAGATGAATTTGAACATTCTAATGCAGCTGAACTTGCAGGTGAAATAAATGCTGTTTCAGCAGATCATCTTATGAAAATCAGTGATTCAGGAATAAAATCACTAGCTGAAAATGGAGTGATTGCTACATTGCTTCCTGGAACGACTTTGTTTTTAGGTGAAAAACACTATGCCCCTGGTAGAAAAATTATTGATGGTGGCTGCGAAGTTGCCTTAGCGACTGATTATAACCCAGGATCATGTACGATACAATCAATTCCACTAATTATGTCATTAGCTGTACTATATTGTGGTCTAACAATTGAAGAAGCCTTCAAAGGAGTGACTTGGAATGCATCAAAAGCTATAGCCAAAGATAATAAGCTTGGTCTGATAAAAGAAGGTTATCAAGCAGATTTATTGTTCTGGAATATAAAAAATATTAATGAAATTCCATATTGGATGAATTCAGATAGAATTGTCCGAATTATTAAATCTGGAGAAGTATTATAATAAAATAAGATTAATTAAAATTACAACATCTAGAACATTTACAACAGCATCTTCATTTAAATCTCCACAAAAGCACGCATTATCTGAGTTTATAATACATATATTAACTAAGTAAACTACGTCTAAAATATTTGATATTCCATCAGAATTGCAGTCACCTAATATATTAGTATCTTCACTAAACCATAAAGCTCCAATATCAATCACAGTCCCATCTGGATCAAAAAGATTAGGATTCCCTGAATTAATACATGGTGAGTTGCTTTGGTAGTTAAAATTATTATTTTGTGAATCAATAAAAAGAGGATTATTATGAATAATACCTAAAGCATTTAAGGGCTCCCACGGAGTCCAAATATTTCCTCATCCAGGGCAATTTTCCATCCAATCAGCTTCACCATTATTCCAACTATTTGTATAATTTATAATACAAGTTGGTGTCGTGCTATAAATAGCAACACCATATATTTCATTATCTATAATATTTGTGTTTTCTATATTTACATATGAATTGTCAAATAACTTTATTCCATAAGCGTTTCTTATCAAATTACAATTAGATATTAATCCTGTTGATGTTCCGCCATAACTTAATGCATAATATTCTCCATTAATAATATTGCAGTATTGTATATCTAAGCTAGCTGGAGTTTGATTATCTGCATACACCCAAATACCTGATTGGTTGTTTAAATCTATTATTGCACCATTACAATCGATCAAGACATCTCCTTCAAAGATACCAATTCCACCAGTGTACAAAATATTTGGATCTAAAATTAGGTGGTTATCATAACCATTACTAGGTTCTGAGCTATCGTAAACAGACTGAAGTGATTCTGGAAAAATAAGTGCATTTAAAATAGACAAAAGCAATAATATTTTTTTTATTTTATTCATATATAGTAACTTAGTATAAAATATTTTAATTTTCTATATAATATTATTTACAATTTGTAATAATTTTTTAGAGAGGACGTCGATAGTATTCGAAGGGAGTTTTTAAACCATACCAATTAAGAAATACTTTTACTATTTCTGTATTATTACTAAATCGTTTAGCAATACCTTGAGCAACATGTCCAGTAATATATTTATATTTTTGTTTTTTTGCCCAATTTATGTAGATTTTTTTTAGAGTTTTTGCATATCCACCTTTTTTTTGAAACTTTTGGTTCATAACAAATGCATATGTATACAATGTATTTTCTTTGCCAAGATTTATATCAAAATGTGCCCATGAATCTTTCTTGAAATATTCTAAAGGAACTCCAATTATATATCCAATGATTTCACCTTTATATCTAGCTACGAATGGCAAAGTCTTATTATTAAAATATTTTGGTATATTTGATTTGTTTAGTAATGCTTGTTTCCCATAAATGTTTGCCATTCCAGAAGAGACTTCTATAAGATTAGCAATATCATCTTTTCCGACCTTTTTTACTAATTCAATTCTAAAATTATAAGCACTAGATGCAATAACTTGTATATCTGAATTTTGACCAATGTTAAGAAAAAGTTGTTCCATAGTAAGTATATAATTTACTTTTTGTAAAAATCTATACCAAACTGAAAAATATAAATTTTCATCACTTCCAAAAAACTAGTAATTTTACTAAATTTATATTAATGAAATTGCCTTTTAATAAACGATTAGAACAAATTTGCTCTAAGAAGAATAATTTGCTTTGCATAGGATTAGATCCTGATCCTGAAAAAATGCCTCATAGACAAGATAAATCTATTTTAGGAATAGAATGTTTCATAAAAGATGTAATAGCGTCAACTATAGATTTTTGTCCTGTATATAAACCTAATTTTGCTTTTTATGAAAGATTTGGTTCCAAGGGTTATATAATGCTTGAAAAAATTGTAGATTTTATTAATGGTAGAGCTTTGGTCATCGCTGATGCAAAGAGGGGTGATATTGGAAATTCATCTAAACAATATGCAATTGCAATTCTAGATAAAATGGGATGTGATGCAATTACTGTTTCTCCTTATATGGGACGAGATACAATTTTGCCTTTTACCAATGATAGTTCAAAAGGAGTTTTTATTTTAGGCCTTACATCTAATGCAAGTGCATTAGAGTTTCAAGGTGTATCTTCAAATGGAGTGCCTATTTATGAAAAAGTTTGTGATTTAGCCGTAGAAATTAATAAAAACAATAATATTGGAGTAGTTATTGGAGCAACACATAATAATGAAGTAAAAAAATTAAGAACTAAAACACAAGGTTTATCTTGGCTTATTCCAGGTATAGGTAATCAAGGAGGTGATCTAGAGCATGCAGTAAAAGTAGGTAATCAGAATGGTATTGGAATCATTAATGTATCAAGAGATATTCTCTATGCGGGTAGCGGTAGTTTAAATGATGTAATAAACTCTGCTCATAAATATACTAAAAAAATTAGGGATTTAATGTGAATTTGAATAAAATTTATGATTTATTAGTACAAACAGGTGCAATAATGGATGGACACTTTTTACTTACTTCAGGTAAACATAGTAACCGATACATTGAAAAATTTAGAATTTTAGAAAATCCGACTGCATTAGATAAAGTATGTTTAGCAATTTCACAGAAAATTAGTTTCAAAAATATAGATATTGTAGTAGGCGCAGCTATTGGTGGTATTTTAATTGCTGGTGGTGTTGGTCGTCATTTAAATACAAAATATATTTTTAGTGAAAGAATTGATGGGAAAATGGAGTTTAGGAGGGGCTTTAGTATTAAAAAGGGTATGAATATTGTAATTGTTGAAGATATTATAACAACTGGCGGCTCTGTTTTTGAATTGTTAGATTTGATAAAATCACATCAAGGTAGAGTAAAACAAATCATTAATATAGTTGATCGTAGTCCCGATGGAATAGATTTTGGAGTATCATCATCTTCATTACTTAAAATTCCTAGTGAAATTTGGGAACCAAATCAGTGCCCGCAATGTAAAAACAATGTACCAATTACAAAAAGAGGATCAACTGGAAAATAAGGAATCTTATGATTAAATATTTACTATTAGTATATGTAACAAATATAATTTATACTCAATCGGATACAATAGTTCAAATACCAATATTAGATTTAAAAAAAGGATTTAATATACCTGGTCTAATTCCTCAAACTAAAATTAATAAAACTGAGGGTTTGTTAAGTTCTCAAATAGAAGATATTAAAAATACAGCTAAAAAATACATTCCTAGTCCAATTTCAGAAACTGATACCATAGTCATTATAACAAATAGAGGTAAAATTAAGTTGCGTTATTATCCTGAAATAGCACCTAAGCATTGCATGAATTTTAAAAAATTAGCGAATAGTAGTTTTTATGATAATACTTTATTTCATCGTAGTATACCTAACTTTATGATTCAAGGAGGAGATATTTTATCAAGAGATATAGATCCTGAAAATGATGGATTAGGAAATCCTGGTTGGTCAATTGATGCAGAATTTAATGAAATTTCACATAAACGAGGTGTTTTATCAATGGCTAGAGGGCCAGATCCAAATTCTGCTGGAAGCCAGTTTTTTATTTGTGTATCTGATGCATTTCATCTAGATAACAAATATACTGCCTTTGGTGAGGTCATTGAAGGAATGGATGTTATTGATAAAATTGTAAAATCACAAACTAATTATAGATTAGCAAAAAATATGTGCAAAAAAATAATTCCAGATGGTGAAAATCTAGATGATTGGATAACTTTAAGAGATCCAAAAGGTGGCATGCTTTATACAAAATTACCTAAATATGCTAACAGAGATGAATATGTTAGAGATATGAAAAAAAAATTAAGGAGTGATGCTCCGATTTCACCCCAAATTATGAAAACAGTAAGAGTGATTAGTGCAACGGACTAAATATAATAGAGGAATTATGAAAAAAATCAATATAATAATATTTTTAACAAGTTTTATATTTTCATCCCAAAATGAATTTGTTAATCCTGTTAATTATAAATTAAGTATAAACAATCAAAATGTAAGAAGTGGTGAAAATTTAACTATTTCTGCAGATATATTGATTGATAAAGGTTATCACATTTATTCTTGTAATCCAGATTTAAATTTAAGCCCTACAATATTTTATTGGGAGGATTCTTCATACTTCTCACAATTTGGTATTATAGAAGAACCAAGCCCCCAGATTAAATATGATTCTAATTTAAAACAAGAAGTAGGTTTTCATAAGGGCAATTTAAAACTGAAACAAACATTAAGAATAAGAGATGATTTAGATCCAGGACAATATATAATTAAAGGAGAATTTGCATATCAAGCTTGTGATATAAAAATGTGCATCCCTATGTGGGATGAATTTAGTCTTGATTTTACTGTAGAACCAGGTCCTTCTAGATCACAATTTCAAGAAGCCATCATAACTAATTATGAATCTAAATCTAACACTCCAGATGATCTTAAAGATCAAATTAATCAAGGTATTGTTTCATTTATATTATTTGCAATTAGTATGGGATTTCTTGCTCTATTAACACCATGTGTATTTCCTATGATTCCAATTACGGTTTCTTTTTTCACAAAAGAAGGGGAAAAAAATAATAATTCTCCTATTAAAGCAGCATCAATTTATGCTCTAGGAATAATAGTAATCTTCACTGGATTAGGTCTGATTTTAGCTATTACATTAGGTGCATCTGGAGCAAATCAATTAGCTTCTAATCCCATTGTAAATCTTCTAATAGCATTTTTATTTATATATTTTGCATTTAGTTTATTTGGCCATTATGAAATTGAGATCCCCTCTGTATTAAGGCAATTTAGTTTAAAGCAAGAAGAAAAAGGTGGTTTTATAGGTATAATATTTATGGCACTTACTTTTACTCTTACTTCATTTACATGCACAGTACAATTTGTTGGTCTTTTATTAGTTGCTGCAAGCCAAGGGAGTTATTTTTGGCCAATTATTGGAATGATTTTTTTCTCATCAGCTTTTGCATCTCCATTTTTTTTCTTGGCATTATTTCCACAGTATTTATCCAAATTACCAAAATCTGGAGGTTGGCTAAATTCAGTAAAAGTAACTATGGGATTTTTAGAATTAGGTGCTGCTATGAAATTTATAAGCAATGCTGATTTAGTTTGGCAATGGCATATTTTTACAAAGCCCACAGTATTAGCGAGTTGGACAATTATTGCATTTATGATGGGTATATATCTTTTAGGTAAAGTAAAGTTACCTCATGATTCAGATTTAGATTATATAGGAGTTCCTCGATTAGTTTTAAGTATAATATTTTTAACTTTTAGTTTGTATTTAAGTACAGGATTATTTGGAAGGCCTATACATGGATTAATTGATTCTTATCTTCCACCTCCAATCTCAGAGAATGATTTTAGTCTTTCAAACACAACACATAATGATGAGGAAATAAAATGGCTTGATAACTTAGAACAAGCATTAATTGAATCAAAAAATAGTAATACGCCAATATTTATTGATTTTACAGGGTATACTTGTACAAATTGTCGTTGGATGGAAACTAATATATTTGAGCACTCTACAGTAAAAGATTTGTTTAAGAATTTTATTATGGTTAGACTCTATACTGATGGAGGGGAAAATCATAGACAGAATCAACAAATGGAAATAGATAGGTTTGGAACAGCAGCATTACCATTTTATGTAGTATTAAATAAGTATGATGAGGAGATTGCACGTTTTCCAGGAATGGATACTAATCCGGATAATTTTATAAATTTTTTAAATGATGCTTTAACAAAACATAATTTGAACTGAAAAGAAGATGAATATTTTATACTTTAGAAAAGCTTTAATTGTTGCGTTAGTATTTTTTATCAATATGCTAATTCTGAGTGATGAAAGAGCTTTGGATGAAAATCAACTAGATTTGGTTAAAAAGGCTTTATCTGATTTTAATCGAGCTCCAAACTTTACACTAAATTCAATAGATGATAGTTTACTTACTTTAGATAAAATGAGAGGAAAAGTTGTTTTGTTAAATTTTTGGGCAACTTGGTGTGGGCCTTGCCGAATGGAAATTCCTGATTTTAATGAACTTCATAAGAAGTATAATGAAGAGGGGTTAGAAATTTGGGGAATTAGTGTATCAGATAGTAAAAAACAATTAAAGAATTTTGTTAAATCTTATCAGGTTGATTACACTTTGCTTTGGGGTGATATATCGACAATGAATAAAATTACTCAAAGCTATGGTGGAGTTTATGCGCTTCCTTCTTCATTTTTAATTGGAAAAAAAGGTGATATTCTTTGGTCACATCCGGGTGCTATATTAAAGGATTATGATCCTCAGCTGTTTGCTCAATTTGTCTATAAAATTGATAATGCACTAAAACAGGAAGAGTAAAATTTTATATTTAAAAAAATATTCATTATTATTTTTAATTCTATATTCCTGTTCTCACCTTAATTCTAGTCCATCATGGATTAATCAAAGCCCTATAACTCAAGGATATTGGTTTGGTGTTGGTGTTGTTAACAAACCATATGATGGAAATAATATAAGAGAAAAAGCACGTGTTCAGGCAATTAATGAAATAGGCTCACAAATTTCAATTGATATCAGTTCAAAATTTAAAAATATAAATACTGAATTAAATTATGATATTAACACATTCACTGAATCAATTATTTCCACGCACATAAAAAATAATTTTAGTAATATAGAAATTGTAGATTATTTTGAAAATAAAAATGCTTACTATATTCTTGTTAGGCTATCACAAAGAAAATATTATGAAACACAAAAATTAAAAAGAAAAAATGCCATTGCAACTTCCATAAAACTTTTAGATAAGTCTAAGGAAAAATTTTCTTACGAGAGTTTTATTTTTATAAATGAAGCTGTGTCTGAGATTATGCCATATATGAATATTCCAATTGAGATTATATATCCAGAAGATTCGAATAATAAAATAAATTTATATGAATTGATAAAATCATTAGGTATTGAATATATAAATAGATTACAGCTTAAACCATCTATGAAAGAAATTGAATTAAAAAGAGGCTTTACAAAAAATAAGAGTATTAAAGTAAAATTAATAGATAAAAAAACAAATGTTCCTTTAGCAAATTTCCCTGTTTTTTGCTATACAAGAAATTTAAATAAAAACAATTTTGTTTTATCTGATTCAATTGGAAATTGTGCTTTCTCTATTCCTCAAGATTTTAATAAGGAATCAATACAATATATAAACTTTCAAATAAATATTGATCATTTTTTCCCCAACAATTTATTTTTAGGTAAAATTCAACCAGTTATTACGCAAACTAGATTGAAAATTTTGGAACCTAAGCTATATGTTAATATTATAGAAAAGAATTTAGATGTAGAATTAAAAAATCCAGTAATTAAACCACTAATATTAGATTATTTATCCAAAAATTATTCATCTAATATGGTTGAAAAAAATAATGCAGAGATTATTATTGAGGGTATTATTCAAACAAGAATTACTTCAGAAAATCCAAATGAATGGGGGATTTATATGACTTATGGTGATGCAACCTTTACCGTAATTAATGGCAAAACAAACAAAGAAATTTCAGCAAAATCATATACAAAAATACAAGGAAGTGATTTTAATTCTAATTATGAATCAGGAATGCAAACATTTAGAAAAATGTCAGAAAAGGTTCAAATTGATTTTTTACCTGAACTTTTTAAATTATTAAATGTATTATAAATATAATGAAAGGAGTAATTATGGATAATAAACATAGTATACTATATCTTATTTTAGTATTAGTCATCATTAATTGTGGAGCAAAATCTGGACCAAATCTTTCACCTGATGCATCAAAAAAAACGATTATGTCATCACCTGATTGGTTCTTAAATCCTCCATATAAAGAAGGTTTTAAAAGTAATGCTTCATCTGCAACTAGTCAAGATATGCAGTTAGCAATTGATAAAGCGCGTACCTCTGCATCTACCACACTTGCCGGAATGATTGAATCTGAATGGAATGCTCTAATTAAAAGATTGCAAGAGGAGACTGGTTTGGAAGAAAATTCTAAATTAATTGATCAATTTTCTAGTACTCAAGAACAAGTTATTTCAAAACGTTTAAATGATATTAATGTTTCGAAACGTGAAGTTATGGAAGAAAAAACAGATGATGGAAAAAAGATTTATAGAGCATATGTATTAGTTGAATATGATGAAGGTGCTGCCCAAAAAAGAATGCTAGAGCAAATAAAAGCTGACGAGCAACTTTATAATGCTATGCGTGCTACAGAATTATATGAAGAAATGAATAAAAAAGTAGAGGAATATAGGAAACGATATTCGAATGAATAGCATTAATTTATAATGAGATTACTTCAGTTAGTAATTTTTCTAAATATTCTTTATTCTGTTAGTAATACAAATATAATTACTTCGGAAAAGAAAAAATTAATAATATTATCATCAAAAGATCATGGTGATATAAGTTTAAAAATCAACCAAATTGTATCTTCATCAGCAAGTCAATTAAAGAGATATTACGTTATTGATCGTAGTCAAACGGAAATAATTTTAAATGAACAAAGATTCCAACATTCTGGAGCTGTAGATCAAAATCAAGCAATTGAATTAGGTAAGATATCTGGAGCGGATGAAGCAATTTTAGTAAATATAATAAATTTTGGCCAACAAGGGATCCCAACACAAGAAGATAAAAAACAAGAAGATAAAAATGAGCCTGAAACTGGTTTAGTCGGATGGGTTATAAAAGAGGCAGTTAAAGCTAAAATAGATAAAGACCTGCAAAATATTGAACGTTATCCTAATAATATAAAATCTATCATTAATGGAGAAGTTCATCTTATTAATGTAGAAACATCACAATTAATCACGTCATTTACTTTTAGTGCAGAGCATACGGGCGGCATAAAAACTGAATCTTTAAGTAAAGCTCTTGATCAAATTCGTTATCAAATTAATAATAAGCTAAGATCATTTTATGTATTAAAAAGTGAAGTAATAGATATTAACAGAAGATACTTAACATTGTTACTTGGTTCTGATATTGGTGTAGAAGAAGGTGCCTTGTTTGAAATATATTCACCGAATATAAATAGAAAAATAAATAATAGAGATATTGTGATCCCAGGTAAATCAGTAGGTATAGTACAAGTAATATCATCTAGTATAAATGCGAACCAAAGTATTATTTTGAGAAAATGGGATAAAATAGAATTAGGATATCAAGCTCAAGAATTAGTAAACCAATTATTGGTTGGAGGGATTGATATTAAATATGGTATAAATCCTTTCAATATAAGATTTAGAGCATTTGGTGAAATAGATGCTTTTAATAAATTTAGCACTACCTTGTTTAGTGGATTTGGGATTGTTGAAGATAGTCACCAAATCAATAACTCTCAAATTAGCTTTGGAGGTACTTTAAATAATAATTTCATTAGAAACTCCATATTTAATTTTGGCAGTTACTTAACTATTCCAGTAGATTTGAATTTTAGATCTGATCATGAGCAGGAAAACGATGAATCCAATATAGTATTTTTACCAATCATTAGTCCACGCATAGGGTTAAGATCTTCTATAATGATTACACCAGAAATTGATATGCTTGTAAAAGGCGAGTATGTATTAGCTAGTATAACAATTGGAGATTGGAGATATAATCTTGAAAATGAAGAACAAGATATAGATACTTATGCAGCCTATTGGGTGGGAAAAGCACCAGAAATCAATTATAATGGATGGATGCTATCATTAGGTTTTCGATCAATATTTTTCTAGAAAATTAGTTCAAAACAAGTTTATTTTGTTTTTCTATACCAGTTTGGTTTCATTGAAATTTTTTTATTAATTCGGTCTCTTACAATTTTATAATCCTCTATATTTGGGTTCCAATCATTATATAAATCATTATCAATAAATATTTTTTTTGGGAAATTTCTGTTTTTATTTGGCTTAAATCCCCTTACTTTCATTTCAGAAATTAATTTGTTATATCTTTTATCTAAGTACTTCCCTTTATTATAGAAAAAATAAACATGTCCTTTATTAAGCGTATAATTTTGTGGAACCTTATATTTTTGATAACCTCTTTTACTTAGAAGAGTTCTTTTTAAAGATCCTGCCACCATAAATATTTCTCTATATTCTGCAATTAAGTGTTGATCTGTAAGCTCTGATGGATCTACTAAATTAATTCTAGTCATTCAAATAATATAGTTTTCTATATTGAAGTTTTTAGGTTGCATTAAAATTATTTATTATAAAATTTATTTATTTTCTCCATTGAACGGCGCTCTTTTTTTGTAGGTCTTCCCATGCCCTTTTTTCTATGATTTATTTTGATCATGGAAAATGATTTCTTTTTTAAAATTTCACTTTCTAATGTAAGATCATCAATATAATCATTAATATTTTTTGCTGAGATTCTTTTTTCTGTTAACTGAAGAACTTTGTAGATATATTTTATAGTTTTTTTCTGTACTTCAATTATGTCATCTATTTTTACTATATATGATGGTTTTAAACTTTTTCCATTAATTTTTACTTTGCCACCATTACATTTATCTTTTGAAATAGATCTAGTTTTAAAAATTCGGACAGCCCAAAGCCACTTATCAATACGTATTTTATCTACATTAGAAATCAAAATCATAATATTTATATAAATTAGATTAAATTATATAACAATATTTAAGAAAATTAATGAATAAAACAAAAAAAATATTACCTAAAAACAATATTTTTTCTATATATGGACTGAATGGAACCAAAAATATATTAAATCAAAAAAAAATTAAAATAATATTTGTTGATTTAATGATAGGTGGGAAAGCGGAAAAGTCTAATAAAATAATTAATAAAATACAAAAAATAAAATCAAAAATCAGAAGACTCCCAAAACAACAATTTTTAAAAAAGTATAAATCCAAAAGAACTCAAGGAATTGTTATTCATTTCAAGGGGAATTTTGTTACTAGTTTACCTAATTTTTCTAAATTTAGTAATAAATTTTGTTTATTAACATTAGATAATTTAGAGGATCCACAAAATTTAGGTCAAATAATTCGTACTTCTGAATGTGCTGGGATTGATGGTATAATCATTCCTTCTAATAAATCAGTGCAATTGACTGAATCAGTATTTCAAGTTAGTCAAGGTGCATTTCTAAACATACCAATTTTTATATGTAAAAATTTAAAGAATGAAATAATAAAGCTTAAGCAAAAAGGATTATTTATTGTAGGGCTTGAAAATAGTATAAAAGCTCTGCCTTGGTATGAAATTAATTTTTTAAAACCAACACTAATTGTTATTGGCAGCGAAGGCTTTGGAATTAGAAAAGAAATTTTAAATATATGTAATATAAAAGCAACTATACCAATGTCTGGAAAAATTAATTCATTAAATGTAGGCTCAGCTGCAAGCGCTATTTTGTTTGAAAGACAACGTCAATTATTAAAAATTAATTAATAAGGTAAATTATAATAGCTGAAATTGATAAAAATGGAGCAAAGGGTATAGGCTTATTAATATAGATTCCTTTTTTGTAACTAGTTATGCCTATAGATATTAGAGCTATAATTGATGATAAAATTATAACCCATATAATTTGAAAGGGCCCTACCCAAGCACCCAAAACAGCAATTAGCTGTAAATCTCCAAATCCTAGAGTTTGTTTTTTATATATTATCCAAGTAATAATTAGTGAGAATGATAAATATCCAGTTCCAATTAGTGCCCCAGATAAGGTAAAAAAAAGATTATCAAGGTAAATGACATGATAGATTATGATACTAATAATCATCAGAAAGATTGGTGTGATTGGAATGATCATTTGCCTTTGATCTATAATAATTATAATCATTAAGTTAGAAAACATCCATATAAAAAAAACATGTTCTATTGTATCTAAAAATAAAGCACTTATTAAAAATACTAAACCAACACAAAATTCAATTATAGGGTATATATAAGGAATTTTTTTAGAACAATTATTACATTTTCCTTTTTGTAAAAAAAAACTAACTAATGGAATGTTCCTATAAAAGGGTATAGAATATTTACATTTTGGGCAAAAGGATCTAGGTGTAATAATGGATATTTTTTTTTTACTTCTATATAATACAACGTTTAAAAAACTACCAACTGCCAAACCAATTATGGACGACAATAGGTGTAGCAAATACATTAATTTCCTAGTGCCTCACCAAATTGGAAAATAGGTAAATATGTAATGATGATTATAATTCCAATAACTGCTCCTACCATAATAATAAGAGCGGGTTCAATAATAGATGTAAGTCTATCTACGATTCCATTAACTTGTTTTGTATAAAATTCAGATGCTTTTAAACTTAGTGTATCTATTTCACCCGTTTCCTCTCCTGTAGCTAACAATTGTATCATAATAGGAGGAAAAATATTTGTTGCCTTTAGAGCTTGGGAGATATTGACACCATTTTCAATTTCTTTACATGCATTTTCGATTTCAATTTCATATACTCTATTTTCAACAACTTTTTTTACAAGATTCATTGCTTCAAGAACTGAGACACCAGCACTAATTAATATACCAAATGTTTTGGAAAATTTACTTATGATGTTTTGTTCTATAAGACTACCAAAAACAGGTATATTTAATAATAATCTATCCCATAATAAGCGGCCTTTATTAGTTAAAGAAAATAACCAAAAAGACATTAAGGTTATAAATGAAATACTTAATACAAATCCAATATTATTTTGTGTCCATTGACCTATTTGTACAAGCAAAACTGTATAATAAGGTAAGTCAGCACCTAATGTATCATATACATCTGAAAATTTCGGTATAATAAATGTAAACATAACAAATAACATAATTATAAGAAAACCAATAATAAATACAGGGTAATACATCGCAGATTTAACTTTACGTTGCGTATCTTCAACAGCCTCAAGATATATAGCTAACTCTTCTAAAGTAGTTGCTAGTTTTCCACTAACTTCACCTGCTCTCACAAGCGAAATAAATAGATTAGAAAACACACTAGGGTGACGTTCTAGAGCTTCAGATAATAATAATCCTTTTTTTATATTATCTTCAATTTTATTTAATATTTTTTTAAAGCGAGGGTTTTTTTCTTCACTTGATAAAAAATACATAGATCTTTCAATTGTTAAACCAGCAGCAAACATTGTTGCTAACTGACGTGTAAAGAAAACTAATGTATTTAGTGAAATACGTGTTTTAAATTTTTCAATTTGAAGATAAAGACGTTCAATGAAAGGTCCCATAAAATCAAAGGACGTGTCTCTTTCAGTAAGTTTAATAATTACTGATTCATCTTGGCGTAGTATTTCTGATGCAGCATTTATATTTTCAGAATCTAGAGTTCCTTCTTTTCGTATTCCATCAGATGTCCTAATAATATAGCTAAACTCAGCCATTAATAATCTTCAACAGTAGATCTTAAGACTTCTTTGATAGTTGTAAATCCACCTAGAATTTTTTCTATCCCTGCATCCCTTAGTGGTGTCATTCCATCGGTAATTGCTCTTTCTTTAATTTGTTCTTCGTTTGCTCCATCAAAGATTAAGCTTCTAACATTATTTGTTAATTCTAGAATTTCATGTATAGCAGTTCTACCTTTATATCCAGTATATCGACATTGGCTACATCCCTTACCATGATAAAATGTTGATTTATCTAAGATTTCTTTTGAAATTTTAATTTTATCCAATTCATCATTAGTTGGCTGATAGACTTCTTGACAGTTTTTACAAATAGTTCGAACTAATCTTTGAGCCATAACAAGGTTCAAACTAGATCCTAATAAAAAAGGAGGTATACCTATATCTAATAAACGAGTAATAGTTGAAGGTGCATCATTAGCATGAACAGTACTGAATACCAAATGTCCCGTAAGTGAAAATTTTACAGCAATATCTGCAGTTTCATTATCTCTAATTTCACCAATAAGTAATATATCAGGGTCTTGCCTTAATATAGAACGTAAAGAGCTTGAAAAGTTTAAACCAATTTTGTCATGAATTTGTACTTGATTAATCCCAGGTACTTGATATTCAACTGGATCTTCAACAGTGGTAATGTTTACACCTTCAGATTGAATTTCTTGTAAGGATGCATAAAGAGTTGTTGATTTTCCACTACCTGTTGGTCCTGAAATAAGTACCATTCCATATGGTTGGTTTATCCATTTTTTAAAAATATTTAATTTGTTTTCTGGGAATCCTAGATTATTAAGAGTAAGATTTTTTTCCCCACTTCCAAGCAATCTTAATACAACTTTTTCACCATGAACTGTTGGTAAAATAGATACACGAACATCGATTTCTCTTTCAGCAGCTTTAATTTTCATTCTACCATCTTGAGGTAATCGATGTTCAGCAATATTTAATTTAGATAAAATTTTTGTTCTAGTTACAATTCCTTTTAATGAAGTTATAGGCGGAGACATGATTTTTGATAGAACACCATCAATCCTTATACGGACAAGAACCTCTTCTTTCCCAGGTTCAATATGAATATCAGTTGAATTTTCTTTTATAGCTTCCATAAGAATTAGATTAACAAGCTTTACAAAAGGTGCATCTTCTGCCGATACTTGTTCAGTAGCTAAATCTAATTCATCCTTTCCTTCTTCATCTTCTCGAACGATACTTATATTTGAAATTGCAGTTTCGACTTCACCCGTTTGTTTTATTTTACTATATAACTCATCTATAACATGTTTTATTGATGATTGACCAGCAACAACAACTTCTGGTGACAATTGAGTTATTTTTTTAATTGCATCTAATACACCTAAATCTTCGGGGTCTTCCATGGCAACTAAAATCGTTGAATCTGTTTTATTGAGGGCAAGAACATTATTTTCTCTAGAAAAATCTTCTGAAATCAAACTAACAACTTCACTTGGTGCCTTCATCATATCTTCCTCAAAAATATGTTTATATCCTAACTGAAGAGAATAGACTTTTACAAGATTATCTTCTGTAATCAAGCTATTTTTTAACAGTATATGTCCCAATTTTTCATTAGTTGTTTTCTGCTCAGTTAAAGCATCATTTAATTGCTGCTCTGAAATAAGATTTTCATGGACGAGAATATCACCTATTTTTTCAAATTGTGGATTAAAATTTTTCAAAAGAATATTCCTTTATTTAATCTATTTGAGTTTTTTTCAATAATATATCAATTACCTCACTAGATGTCATTTGTGGATCTAATAGTGTTATAGATACATTTGATGTAAAATCACTATATGTTATTGGAGATTCATTTCCATTAGGAGGACATAAATTTTCATTATATTGAACTAACCAACTTACTGTACCGGTATTATCTGTTAATTTTGGATTAATAAATGACCATGTTCCACCTATAGCAACACAATCATCTTCAGTTTCAATTTCTTCAATAATTTCGCCATTTTCGTCAAGACATGTATCAGGTATGCCTTGTGCTCCAAGCGCTGAAATTTGTAAACGACCACCTTCAATAGGATATTCATAATAATCAATTAGAGTTCCTGTAATAGTAATTGGATCAGAGTCAGGTCCTCCCATTATTGAAAAATCCCAATACATTGTACTTGCTGAAACAGTAACTATACCTGGTCTAAATGGAATAATTAGTGGAGCACCTTCATGGCTATCTCTACTGTCAACAATAAAATTGTTACCTAAGCCATCATATGTTTGTCCAAAAATAACAACATTATCAAAAACATTTGATGAACCATAATAAAGATATGTCCATGCTAATCCGGGGTATGAGTTACCATTCATTCCGGTCATCCCTGTCCATCCAGAACCTATAATTTCTGCAGGATGAGGATATATTTCCCAAATGGATTCATCGGATGGGTTTGATCCACTAGGGCAAAGATCAAAACATTCACCTAAGATCCACGAGTAAGTTGGTAACCAGGTTGCCCCAGCATCTATACAAGCAGTAAAGTTATCATTGTTGATACCATCAGAACAGATTCCTGCTGCTTGTCCACATTCATCCACTGTTAAATATTGTGATAATCTATTGGCACATTGATATGTTAAACTATCAATAGAATTAGGATTTGTAATAGTATCGGGAGCCCACCATACTCGGTCTGCTGGATCATATTCAATATTTTGATTCCAAGGAGAAGCAAGTTCTCTAATTGTATAATAAATATTAGTAGAGTCTGCAACGGGATTACCGTGTATATCATATAATAAAGTACCAATAGGAATTTCATATATACCACCTCCTACAGGAGTAATATCAACATAGCTAAAATTAATTTCACCCATTGCTGGGGGGCCAGTAACAATTGTTACTGGAATCTCTTCAGCACTTGCGATTGGTTCTGTAGTATTAATATCATCATCTAAATTATATAACTCAGCTATGATCTTAACAGATCCTGGCTCTGATCCCGAATGAATTGTTGCAGTTGCCTCACCATTAACAGAAACAACTGAAACCATTGTACCTACATTAAGTGTATCATCTTGTGTATATAAAAATACACCTTGGGGTGATGGCTGAGCTACCTGTAGTGCAACAACATAGGCTGAAGTAACTAAATTACCATTTCCATCTTTTATTTGAACAGTAATATCCGTTTCTTCATCTTCACCTCCACCTTGAATCATAATAACATTTGGCATTGGCGGGATAATTTCTAAACTAACAGCATCACTTGAAGTAATCACAACGATTGTTGTATCAGAATACTGATTCCATGATGCAAAAACTTTACCATAACCAGTTTTAGTAGTCATTTGAAAAGTAGAAGTTGCAATTCCATTAGAATCAGTTTGAGCAAAAGGAGGATCAATTTGGCCAAAGTTTACATTAACACCTGAAGAATCAATAAAATTGTTAAAGCTAACCCATTCATTAATTTCACCTGTACCTAATGAATCAGTGATTTGTGCGTAAATTATTGAATAATCTTGATTGTTTTGAGGCAAACTATCAGGTACAACTAAAATTGTTAATCCAGCTTCACAATCATTACAATCAGGGACATTATCTGTAAATGTTAAAGAAATGGTATCAGAAATTTCTGGTTTATTTTTTAGGTATCCACGTATTTCACAGGAATTAGAAAAATTGAAGTTTGGATCAGCAGGAACAACATGATAAACTGTAGTAGCTTGTGAAGTATCTGAAGTTTCAGCATTACCAGATGATAAGTAACCGGGCCCACTCAATTTTTCAAAGTTAATTTCAATGTCACCAATAGCAATACCATTTTCATCTATTGCACTGGCGTGGACATCTGCAGTATAATTAGTCAATAGATTTTGTACGTTTATTTCAGAAACACTGGATGTTAGTATTAATGAATTGATTAAAGTGTAGTTGTCTCCATCATCAGTTGTGGTTGGCTGTCGTGTATCGCAAGTTAATGAAATAAGGGATAAAATAAATATAAGAAGTATATGATAAATTAGATTATTCATTTTCATTATTAGTTTCCTTTATTGTATCTGTTGTATCAGTAGGATTAGTTCCAAATGCTTCTATCTCTGTCATTTTCTGCAACAAACTTTTTTCAATTCCAGTATAATTATCTTTAACAATGTGTGGAGTGATTTGAATAATTAGATCAGTTTTATTTTCCTGTTCAACTGTATGAGTAAAAAATCGTTCACCAATATATGGAATTCGCCAAAACAGAGGAAATCTCTGTTTTACAAATTTTTTATCCATTCCTAGCAATCCAGCAATAATAATTGACTCACCATCTTTTACTCGAATCGTGGTATTTGAAATACGTTTTTTTACCCAAGGGATATTCCTATCGGGTCCAATAAAATCAAATATTGAACTTACTTCCGGAGTAATTGAAGTCGTAATGAATCCATCGGTATTAATTGTAGGTAAAATATTTAATTTAATTCCAACTTCTTCTCTTTGAACTTGAACTTGGCCCCCTACTCCGCCAGTAGACAATATATATGGGACAATATCAACCATTGATATACTCGCTTCATGGCCATTCAAAGTAACTACTTTAGAATTAGCTAAAACTTCTGCCTTATTATCTTTTAAGAGCAAATCTAAAGTTATATCAAAAGCACTCATTTGACGGCTAAAACCAATTCTATTACTAGGATCTATTCTCTGAAAATATTTATTTTCAGGTAAAATATTAGCATCTTCAGGTTCTACTGATGGAACTATTTCGCCATTTTCATTAAAACCATAGCTTGAACCAGGATATAGAGATCCTGTATTTATTCCTCCTGGTAAATCTAAAGGAGCAGCATTTTCTACAACAATAGTTGTTATTTGGGCTAACCTAGCCCAATCAATACCAAGTTTTTGTTCTTCAGAAATTGCTACTTCTATTAATCGTGCTTCTAACATAATTTGCAAAGCAGGGATATCAACTTTATTTACAATATCTTTAATTTCAGATATTTTTTTAGGATTAGTATTTATTAAGAGCTTATTGCCAGATTTATCAACCCTTATATTTTCAGTAACATTTTCTAATAACTTCATCACTTCATCGGCGGTAGCATATTGCAATTCAATTACATGTGGGCTAATGCCAATTTCTTCTGCTAGTTTTTCTTTTTGTGCTACTAAAATTGAATTGCCAACAATTTCATAACTTAAACCAGAGGCACGTACAACTAGATTTATTGCTTGTTCAACGGGTGTCTTATCAATATGTATAGTAAGTCGATCTTCTTGGTTAACCATAGGACCTGTCACAATGTTATAACCACTCTCTTGAGCAAGTATTGCAAGAATAGTAGATAAATTTGCATCTTCCGCGTGAACAGTAATTAGCTTTTGATTTTCAGATTCAGAAAAACAAAATGTTGCTAGGGTAAGTAATAATAAAATGTTTTTTATATTCATAATCACAGTCATTTTTTTAATTAATATTTTTTTTATTTAGATTTGGTACAGGGAGCTCTTTTTCTTCATCATTTTTTAAAAAGATTACTTTTGTGGGGGTAATTTTTTTGATAATACCACCTGCTATAGAATCATTCACCTGTACAGTGTAATTTTTATTTTTATAGTTAATAACTATTTTGGGGTCAGATGCACTTGTATATGTTGTTACTCTCATGCCTCTAGATCCTATGCCATATTTAAAATCATCCCCTAAAGATAAGACATTAGTTAGATCAGTTGGATTTTCTTTCAATTTGAAAGAAAATAATTTACGTTCTGTAATGTTATTTTCTAGTTTTTTTACCTTAGATTGAAGTTTTTCATCTGTTCCGATCTCTTCATTTGTAAAATTATTCCAAACTTCTTTTTTATATGTCCTAATATCTAAAAGGCTCCAAACAACAAAGATTCCATTTATAAAAAATAAAAATATTAATACATTCCAGAAGAATTTTTGACGAAGATTCAAGCCTATCCCCTACTTTTATTTAGTGTAATGGTAGAAATTAACATTTCGATGTTTTGGTTTGATAATTCATCAGGGGTAGAAGAACTTGATATACGTTCTAGCCCATTATTCAACTTGAATTCATCTATTATAATTAAACGATCATTCTTTTCTAGTTCATTAATTAGCTTACCAAATGTTTCATAGTTACATTTTATTTCAATTTCGTACGGTATTATAGTATAAATACCATCTTTTTCAATTGGTTTAGGTTTTAATCCCAAAATTTTTATCTCTAAGTTATTTAGAATATCGGTTAAAGATTTAATGAATGGTAATGATGCTGATTCGTTACGTTCATCACTTATTTCAATAGCCAAATTTTCTTCAAAGAGTTTATAAACCATATCAAGGCTTTGAGATAAAATTTGAGCTGTAATATATTTTTCATTTACGATGTTTTGTTCATTTTCTAAATTTAAAATAATATCAGGTTTAGAATTAAAATAAAAAGATTTTATAAACCAAAATCCTATATTAAACACAATCAACACGGTTAATAGAATAATATTACGTTGCATTTAGGTTGCTCTTCTTTTTTTTCTTTTTTTCTTTTTCATAAATTTTGCTTCTATCTGAAAAGATAAAATTTCTTGGTTTTTTGTAACATCTCTTTCAGAATTTAGAAATTTGATTGATGTAAAATCTTTAGAAAATTCATGTTCATTTTCAAGCAAATTTATAAATTTATCAATAACTTTAAATTCCTTTTCGTTTGGAAGCAAGGGAGAAATTGCTGAAATTACAAACCTATTATTTATAAATGAAAGCTCAGTGATTGCCATATCTTCTGGGGTGATTTGGGATAAAGTTTGAATTTTTTTAGTCCAAAAGATCCGATTGCTTTCAAATTTATATAAAGATTCGATGTCTTTTTTAGATAAATCAATTCCTTCAGCCTTTAAAGCTTGAGTTTTAGAACGGATATCTTCAATTCTATTATTGCGAGCATCAATTAAATTGCCAAGACTATAATTCATATATATTTGCCAAGTCAAAAATCCAAATAAGAAAAAACACATAGATCCAAAGAGAGCCCATCGGATAGTTTCATTTCTTCGTTCTATTAAAACTTGTTTTCCAACAGTTTGATTAAGATTGATTAAGAGTAGCTTTTTCATTTGGAACTTTCAAATCCTCTGATAGCTAAACCTATAGCTGTAGTAAACTGTGAGGCATTATTAATTTTTGTATTGTTATTTATATTTTCTAAAGGGTTGAGTATTTGTAACTCTATTTTAAGTTGATTGTTTATAAAATCAATTAATCCCGGTAAATTAGTTGAACCACCAGTTATGAAAAAATTATTAAAGAATGATTGAGAATTTGATTTCATATAGTATCGCAGTGTTTTTCGAAGTTCATCTATTAAAGACATATAAATAGTTTGTTCTTCCATTTTAATTTCTGAACTAATATTTTCTGGTGAGGCCTCAGAATTTGATTGGGATGATTCAATGCCAATGCTAAACTTAAGCTCTTCCGCATCTTGATAATTTATTTTTCTTAATTTAACTACTGATTGAGTAAAATGATGTCCTGCAATTGAAAGTTCTCTTGTAAAATATTTTGAGTTTTCACCCCAAATTATAAGAGTGGTGTTTGCTGTTCCAATATTAATAATGACATCCGCACCATCTTTAGGTAAAGTTTTTTGATTTAAATAGCAATTAGTTAATGCAATTGGATCTGTGTCAAAGATGGTTGGCTTATATCCTGAATCTCTAATTATTTTATCATGTTGATTGACAAGTTTTTTTGTTAATGCAACCAAGAGAACATTTGTTTTATCTAATTCATTGGGATCGCTTCCAAGTAGATGATAATCAAGCACAGCTTCAGTACCATCTAAAGCGATATGTTTCTTTGCTTCAAATTCTAATGATGCTGTAAGTTCATCTCCAGACATTTCTAAAGTAGAAATTTGTTTAATGCTAACATTTTTACCAGATATGGATGACACAACAGTTTTAATTTTTTTAGGATTAATATTTAATTCTTTGCTTAAATCTTGAATAGTTGCTACCAAATTTGAACTAGCAATTTTTTCTGGATCATATGTTTGAATATTTTCAAAAATAGGTTTGCAACCGGATTTTTGAATAGTATATCCATTATCATCTTTTATCATACCAATGATTTTTACTGAATATGTTCCTATATCGATTCCAATCACCATTTAATTATCACTTGACCTTCCATAGTCAACAATTTTAACATCAATTTCATCATATTCATTATTAAATTCAATAGCAGGATAGAAAGGTGGTGGCCAGCAACCTAGATTTGCATCATAATTATAGTCTTTATCCATACCAATATCTCCAGTCATGTAAGGTCCGGGTTGATTACGTTTTAAATAACCCCTGTACTTTTGAACGATGCCACCCCATAAAGTTACTATACCCCTAGCATCTTGATTACCAGAACCTCCGCCAAATCGACTAATTCCCCTTCCATCTGCATAGGGTGGATTACTGTATGCGATAGTGGCTCCTGAAACTGTATTTTGCCAATAATGCATAACAAAAGATTCATTTAATGCAATAATACCGGCATTAATTAAAATGTCATTATACCAAGCGCTATTTCGTGCTCCATTTTTTTGTGTATTAGCAATAATGACATTTGCTCCTGAAACTAACCCCATTATATTGTTTGTTCTCATAAATGAGCAGTCTGTTGATGGTTGAAATTCTTCTAGACTTCCATTATCATCAGCATCAGCGTTAACTAAGTCATCTATTATCCATATATTATTCCATAGCGTATCAATCACAGGATTCATAAAGGAAGTAGAAACGTGTCTCCTGTATGTAGTATATTCATCAGTTACAATAGTATATCGTCCTTTATATTTTCCTAATACTTGTACTGGACCGCCTTTAATATAGATCACACTGGGGCTCGTATATGATCTTGTTTCATTTAGAATTAGGTTTTCAGAATCTATATTGCCATCATTATCTATTGGTTCAAAATCAAAATGGTGGAAGCCATGAGTTCCATTAATAGTATTATTTACATAACTTTCTTGTTGAGTTTCAGGGTTATATATTTTTGCATGATAATTAAAAAGTGAATCAATATATGGTGTACAACTTAAAGGATTCATAGGATCATAGCATTGCAAGTCACTATTTATTACACCTTCAATATCTGTGGCAGTAGGAAGGTATACATTGCTAGGATTTGCTTTTAAATGAGGAGGTTTTAAATACCACCACATTTTTACATTAAAACTACCTGTTTCAAAAAATTCTAAACGTGTCATAATTAAAGAATCATTAGGTTGATTAGTATAGATTTTTTCAGTAGCATCATAAATATAGTTAGCATTTTCTTTTAGAGTTTGATAGCCAGTGGGCGGTAGATTAACTGGAGGTTGCGAAGCAGTATCAATATTACTATAACCACCAAATAATTGACTATAGCTATTACAGGAACTTGATAGTTGTACTCCTGTTCCATTAGTAAGATAAATTGAAGCTTTAGAAAAATCAGGACAACCACCATATTGACTTAAAACAATTTGTCCATTAGATTGAACAATTCCATTTAATTGATCTTGTGAACCAAAACTTACTTCTCTCCTAGATCCAGGAGAATCAAAAACAAAAGGTGCTCCTCCAGCTAATTCTGAATCAGTAAGGTACATATAAATTCCCATTGATTGTTCTTGAACTTTCATAAATGTTGAGTCATAGACTTCTACTAGATTACCTTTTGAATCTCTAAAATTAGAAACACCTATAACTTTACCAACTCTAAAGCCTGAATTATCATAAGATACTTGGGGTGGTTGATAGCTTCCCATGTTTTTATCAATTTTTTTACCATTCAATAATGCGCCAGATACAAAATTATTTTTATTTAAATAGGGATAAGCTTCTTCGGCCATTCCAGTCTCAGCATTATAGAAAGCTTTAGTTTTTGCAATTCTGTACCTTAGTTGAGTTTTTTTTGCACCTATCCAATTAAAGTATCCATATACCACACTTAATCCCATAATAGAAACTAATAATGTAACAGGAAGAATGCTCCCTCTACTTTGAATTAAATTTAATAAATTAGTTTTATTCATAATTAAATTCTAGTATAAGGTTTCCTTGCAAAAATTTGTCGTTCAAACTGAAAATAATCATTCCCTTTACCTTTTAATGAAATCATTGAAAATCCAAATGTAAGTGTATATAGAGAGGCTCGCAAATCAGGTAAGCCAATTTCATTACCAGCTCGTTCACAATCAAAGTTTTTGAGTTCTAAAAGATACTTTGGATCACTTGACTTATTCATCCTTAAACCTGGAAAATCTGAACCATTAAATTGAACACCATTTATATTATCAGATGTATAGACATTTGAATAACTATTGAATTGGCATGTCACTCTAATTGATGTTCCAGTAGTTCTCAAAAAAACAGCATTTGCATTAATTAAATCATTATACATTTTATCCATGATAGTATTAGCGTAATGTTGAATATCTTCTCGATGCATTTCTCTATTATAATGATGAACTACTTCAGCAGAGATAGTCATAAGACTTAACATAGTTATTCCTATAATAACTAAAGTAATAATGAGCTCTATCATAGAAAATCCACTTTGAATATTTTTTATATTAGATGTTCTCATTTAATATGATTTCCTGAATCTAAATTGAGATGTATTAAACTCTAACAATCTAGTTTTTTCAAAATTATCAATCCATCGTATTTTGGTAATTAATCTAGAACTTTGTGCTCTTCTACCTGATGGTGAAATATTAATAATATCATAAAATAGTTCTCCTTGAATTTTACATTCACCAATTTCATTAAACTCAATACATGTAGAGGACCATTTTGATGAAGATAAAGGATTTCTTCCTGCAGCAATATTCCCTTTCCAATATTCAGTGTGACTTTGAAGTTTATTAAACGCAAGTTCTTCAATTTGAATAGAACGAATGTTGGTTTTAGCTAAGGTTATTCCATGCATAAGCGCACCAGCAGCTATAGCTGTAATAACAACTCCTGCTAATAATTCAGCTAATGTGAATCCAAGTTTTATATTTGTACAATTCAATTTAGAAAATACCCTTTTCAAAAATATTAGGATTGTCCGCAATGTTTGATGCATCTTTTTTATTTATTAATCCTTGGCTTACAAGTCTCTGAAGGTCTTGATCTAGACTTTGCATACCCTCCTTGCCACCTGATTGAATAAGTGATGGTATTTGATATATTTTATCTTCACGCACTAAATTTCTTATAGCAGAATTTGCAATCATAATTTCACATGCAGGTATTCTACCAGATCCGGATACTGTTCTAAGAAGTTTTTGTGATACTACAGCAGCTAAACTCTCTGATAACATAGATCGAATTTGAGATTTATTTTCTGATGGGAAAACATCAATAATCCTATCAATTGTTTTGACTGCCCCAGATGTATGCAGGGTAGATAGAACTAAATGTCCTGTTTCTGCCGCAGTTAAGGCTAATTGAATTGTTTCAAGATCTCTCATTTCACCTACTAATATTACATCAGGGTCTTCTCGTAACGCTGATCTAAGTGCATTTGTAAAAGAATGTGTGCTCTGTCCTAATTCACGTTGATTTATAAGCGAATTCTTGCTTTCATGATAATATTCAACAGGATCTTCAATAGTGATTATATGACATTTTTTATTTTCATTAATATAATCAATCATTGCAGCTAAAGTAGTTGATTTACCACTGCCTGTTGGACCTGTAAGCAGAATTAACCCTTTGTCAAGTAATGATATTTGATTTAGAATAGGTGGTACACCTAATTCCTCAATGTTTTTTATTTCAGATGGAATAGCTCTAAAAACTGCAGATAGACCATTAATTTGATTAAAACAATTAACCCTAAATCTTCCAGATCCATCAAGTTTTGTTGAAAAATCAATTTCAAGCTTATCCTTAAAAAGTTGTTTTTGATTTTCATTAAGAATATCATCGATAATAGACCTCATAGAATCGTTTGTCATGGCATCCATTTGTAATTTTTTCATTTCACCATGAATTCGTACCATTGGTTGGGATCCGACGCTTAAATGCAAGTCTGACGCGTCATTATCAAGAGTATATTTTAGAAAATCATTAATATTATGCATTAGATTTATTTTTGTTTTTGACCATAGCCTCTGAAATCTCCAGTTTCTCTTTGCAGAATTATCACTTCACCTTCTCCTCCAGACATTTCAGCCAAACTTGTTGCTGTAATTTCTGCTTCACTTAGATCAAATTGCCATTTTCTTTTTGTAGACATTTTTAATTCTAAATATCCGAGTTCTTCCATAATTTCTATATCAGCGGGCCATTCACCATTTTCTTGTTCATAGATTTCAGCATTTTCAAGTATATTTTTCATTTGCACTTTTGCATCTGATGCATATCCTCGTTCTACATATCTCATATAAGTGGGAACAGCTATTGTTGCAAGTATCCCAATAATTACAACAACTATGAGAATTTCTACTAAAGTAAAACCAGCCTGGTTTTTGTTTAGGAATAATTTCAATTCATATCTCCTTTCAATTACTTGATAAATGATTTAATTTAAAGCTTGCTAATTTATAACCTTAGTTGGGTAATAATGAATTCATTTTGTAACAGTATGATACAAAGATTTATTAGATTAATTAATAGTGATTAACATACTTTATGGTTAAAGTTTAAATATATATTAAATAAATTAGCGTTTTGAATAATAAAAATATAAAGATATTATCTGTTTATTTTCTTTTAAGTTCATTTTTGTTTTCTATTCAAAAGAATTTTAGCTTGAAAAAAGAATTAAATTCAAATATGATCAATTTTAAAATCGATACTTTAAAAGTGGAAAACTCAGATAAATTTATAAAATTTGAAAGTACAAAAGGGACAACTAGTGATGTTGGTATGCCAGAATTGCCTTTGTTTTCAACTTTATTACAATTGAAAAATAATATTGATTATAAAATTAAGTATACAATAAAGTCTTCATATTATATTGAAGATATTATTGTGTTGCCCTATAAAAATAAATCAGATAAGATGCTACCCTATAATCAATCGTTCTATCAATCGGACCAAGTATATCCTCAAAAAATTGTATCAATATCTGATCCTAAAGCATTTAGGGGGTTGGAAGTTGCAGAAATCACAGTAATTCCCTTTATTTATTCACCATCTGAAAATAAAATAGAGGTGATCAAAGAAATAGAAATAATTGTTTTAGAAGAAGGTTTTAGAAATTCAATTCAAATTAGTGATGTAAAACCATCTAGAGCATTTGAAAAAATTAAAAAATCATATATCCTTAATTATGAAAGAAATGAAGAGTTTCAAGTTCCAGCAATTCTATATGTGTGTGGTGGAACTGCAATAGATCACCCATATGTTCAGCAATTATTTGATTGGCGACATGAACAGGGATATAAAGTATATTCAGTTAGCACTTCGGAAATTGGTAGTAGTGCATCTGAAGTAAAATCATATATACAGAATGCATATCATAATTGGGATATTCCCCCAGAATTTGTTGGATTAATAGGAGATGTGTCTGGATCATATGGTATAGGTTACTTTACTGAAAATTGGTCGGGATATTATGGTGAAGGGGATCAGCCATATGCATTGCTTGAAGGTGATGATTTATATCCAGAAATATTGATTGGTAGGCTTTCAGTATCTTCATCTACAAATTTATCTACTGTTATCAATAAAACAATTTCTTATGAAAAAGGTGACAATATTAATGAATTTGAACTAGATTGGTATGAAAGTTCTGCTTTGGTAGGAGATCCATCATCATCAGGTCAATCAACAATTATTACGAATGAATATATTGAAAATATGATGCTTGTAAATAATTTTGAAAATATTCAAACAAATTTTGGTCAGGGTAATTATGCTAATTGGATGCAAAATAAACTCAATGATGGAATACTCTATTTTAATTATAGAGGATATATTGGTAATAGTGGATTTTATAATACACATATAAATAATGCAAATAATGGTTATAAAACTCCGTTTGTTACTTTTATAACATGCGGAACAGGAGGATATAGTGGTACATCTATAACAGAAGACTTTATAAGAGCTGGCACAGCACAAAACCCAAAAGGAGCCGTTGCTGCAATTGGTACTGCAACTTCAGGTACTCATACAGCATTTAATAATATTGTTGATATGGGTATATATGAAGGAGTATTTGCTCAATCTATAGAAACGGCTGGAGGAGTACTAGCGCATGGTAAATTATCATTATTAAATACATATCCTAGTAACCCCAATAATAGCGTTAGTATATTTTCACATTGGAATAATCTCATGGGAGATCCAGCCTTGCATTTATTTACGGATACGCCTCAAAATTTAGTAGTTAATCATCCAGAAAACATACAATATGGAACAAATGTAATTAATGTTTTAGTAACAGATAGTCAAAACAATCCCGTTGATAGTGCATGGGTAACGTTATTAAAAGATAACGATGAAATTTTCACTTCTATCTGGACAAATTCTCAAGGATTAGCAACATTTAATATAGATTATACAATATCTGGTGAAATAATTATTACTATAACCAGCCAAAATTTTTTTCCATATCAGAATAATATTGTAATCAATCAATCACCAAATCAGATTATGCTAGATACAGATAATATTGTTATAATTGAAGATGGTGGTTCAAATACTGTTGGAAATGGAAATAATATGATTAATCCTGGTGAAATTGTTCAAATTACATTGCCAATACAAAATACGGGTAGTATTATTAATATGGGTGTTGAAGGTGAGTTATTTTCTACACTGGATAATGTTAATGTTCTACAGAATATTTCTTATTATGCCAATATACTTCCCAATGAGACTTCTGCTGGCAATAATTTTTTAATTTCTATAGATAATAGTGCCGAATATAATATTGAGCCTTTTTTATTTTTAAATTTAACCAATATTTATGATGATGCCTGGGAATTGATAATTCCAATAGAATTGCATGCTGGTAAGATTGATATTTTATCATATAATTTAGATGAAACAATCTTATTAGAACCAGGACAGGAGGGAAATATTTATATTGAAATAGTGAATTCAGGGGATGTAACTGTTGAAAACATTGTAGGTGATATTATAGGATTAAATAATGATATTGAATTGTTTAATAATTCCATAGAGTTTGGAACTCTTGTTCCAGGGGGGACAATAATATCTAATAGTCCTTATAATATATTTGTAAATGAAAATTTTATAAGTGGTTCAGAAACAGATTGGACGATAGATTTTTATAATTATGATGGCTATAATAGTTCAGAAAACATAAATATAATTATTGGAACAATATCAAATAATAATCCAATAGGGCCAACAGACTATGGATATTATATTTATGACTATCAAGATTTTGGTTTTGCGCAATTGCCAATTTATAGTTGGATTGAAATTGATCCTAGCTATGGTGGCTCTGGGATAAATCTCAATTTATCTGATAATGGAAATGGAGTATATAGTAATAGCACGGTAAATGTTGAATTGCCATTTACATTTACTTTTTATGGGATTGATTACAATGAGATTTCTGTTAGTTCAAATGGATGGATCAGTTTTGGTGAAACAAATATGGGATCTTTTAGAAATTATCCTTTACCTGGTCCAGGTGGGCCATCCCCAATGTTAGCAGCATTTTGGGATGATCTAAAAACATCTCAAGGAGGAGTTTTCAAGTATTTAACTGATTCCTATATTATAATTGAATGGTCTAATATGAAAACATACGATCAAAATTCTACTGAAACTTTTCAAGTAATTTTATATAATACTAATAATGATATTGATGATGAAATACTTATCCAATATAAGGAATTTAATAATACATCTATAGGTAATTATAGTGGTTTTACTCCTCAACACGGCGCTTATTGTACTATTGGCATAGAAGATCATTTTGGAAATAGAGGAGTTTCATATACTTTCAACAATGAATACCATGAGGCAGCAAATGAGTTAAGCAATGAATCTGCAATATTTATAACTACAAGGTCTCCTAGTATCATGTTAATGGGTGATGGAAATTTTGATGAAGAAGTAAATATTTTTGATATTATATTAATTATTAATCATATTGTGGGAATTGAAATCTTAAATCCATCATCACAATTTATAATGGATCTTGATGAAAGCGGTGGATTGAATGTTTTAGATGTTACGATGTTGATTAATTTAGTTCTTGAAATGTAATAATGGTTTTAAACTCATTATTAATAATTTTTTTATGTATTATAATTTTGGGATTAATTGAATCTTATTTTCATAACATTTCACTTAATAATATTCCTATCAGAATTCATATAAATGGTTCAAGAGGTAAATCAAGCGTTACTAGATTAATAGCAGCAGGATTAAGAGCTGGAGGAATGAAGACTTTAGCAAAAACAACAGGAACATCTCCAAGAATTATTGATGAAGATGGGAATGATAAGGCAATATATCGTTTGCGTTCTGCATCAATAGGTGAGCAAGTTAGATTAATAAGAGATTTTGCAAAAAAAAAACCTGATGTTGTTGTAATAGAGTGTATGGCAGTTAATCCTCAATATCAATGGGTTTCTGAACATAAAATGATTAAGTCAACGATGAGTGTTATTACAAACGTAAGGCCTGATCATTTAGATGAAATGGGACTTACATTAAAAGAAAATGCAAATAGTCTAGCTAATACAATTCCCTTTAATGGTAATTTGATTACATTAAAGGAGAATGATGAAATAAATAAAATTTTTGAAGTTATTGCAAAAAAAAGAAATACAAAATTATATTCTTTAAATCAAAATGATGAACTAAAAGATATAATGGGACAATTTAAATATTTAGAACATGAGGATAATGTAAATATTGCTTTAAAAGTATGTGATGTATTTGGGATTAAAAAAGAAGAAGCCATTAAAGGAATGATTCAAGCTAAGCCAGATCCTGGTGCGACAGTAATTTGGCAACTAAATTATATAGGATTTAGTAACTACTTTATTAATTTATTAGCTGCTAATGATCCATCGTCTACTTATAAAATTTATCAAACTATATTAAAAAGATTTGATAATGCTAAAATTTGTATATTTTTTAATACTAGAGCAGATAGAAGATATAGGACTCATCAATTATTAGATTTAATATTTCAAAAAATTAAACCACACAGATTGATTATAAGAGGCGATTATTTTCCTAAAACATTTAAAGCTTATAAAGCTAAATTTTCAAGTATAAAAGTTGTTGAAATTGGATACGAAGCAACTTTTAAGCAAGTCGTAAAAGAATTTTCAATGTTAGATGAATATTATATCGTTGGTATGGGTAATATAGTTGGATGGGGAGAAAAATTTATTAAATATTTAAAGCAATATCGAACATGATAGATGATCCAGGTATTTTTATTGGAGTAGGGATGATCCTAAGTTTATTCTTAACAGAAACCTTAGGAGTAACAGCTGGAGGAATTATAGTCCCAGGCTATATTGCAATTAATTTAGATAATCCATATCGTATAGTTATTACTTTCTTAATTAGTATATTAGTTTATTTTATAGTAAAATTTCTGAGTAGCTTTATTTTAGTGTATGGAAAAAGAAGGCTTGTATTATCTTTATTATTAGGCTTTATTTTTGGTTATTTTGTCAGGTCAGATCAAAATATTTTAACCAATTATTTTGATACAAATTTAATTGTTATTGGTAATATTATACCGGGGCTAATAGCAAACTGGATGGATAGGCAAGGTATAGTTAGAACAGTAAGTACTATTCTTATAACGGCTAGTGTAACAAAATTATTTATAATGACTTTAAGTATTTTTTAATTTCAATTATTATGTTTCGCCCACAAATTCAAAAAACTAATGTTTTAGTAATGCTATCTTTTATCAATATAGTTATGGTATATTGGGCTCTAACTTCATTTGAACGATTTCAAACTTTTGGATTTGATGTAAAAATAAATGCAACAGAGATTATGGTTGATTCTATTAATAAATTACGTTCTGAATTCTCAAATAAAAGTTTAAATTCAGAAGATATAGATTTATTTGGTGATTTTTTAATTGGGCCTAAAAGAAGTATTATTCAAACTACAAGAGGTTCTTTAATATCAAAAAAATCTACATTAAATCCTGATTTTGCTGCGATGGTAACAGAGATGTTGATGGAGTTAGAAATTGATTCAACAAGCAATGTCGCAGTATCTATGACTGGTTCATATCCTGGTGCAAATATAGCAGTTTTGTCAGCATTAGAAGCACTTGATGTGCAAGCAACTGTTGTTTCGAGTTGTGGTTCTTCTGAATATGGCGCGACAAACCCCTCTATGACGTGGTTTGATATAGAGGCAGTCTTATATAATAATAATATTTTAAAAAACAAAACTAAATATGGTAGTATTGGTGGTGGTTTAGATGTTGGATCACAATTAGATATAGAGGGTTTGCAGGCTTGTGAGCAATCTATGTCTAATAATGATATTGTTTTGTTAAGCAAAACTTTTCAAAATAATGTTAATGGTAGATATAGCTATTTTATTGAAGAACTTAAAAATAATGAACTATCACTATTTATAAATGTTGGAGGTGGTATATTTTCTATAGGTGATAGCATAAATAGACAGAGCATCTTACCTGGAATAATTTATCCTGGAGATATTTCTAAATCAAGGAATAGTTCGTTGCTAGAAAAATTTTCTCAGAACAACATTCCAGTAATTAATATTAATCAAATTAGTCTTTTAGCAAATTGGTATGAATTGCCATATCCTCCTAGTTCAAAAAATCAATATGGCTTAGGAAGTTTATTTTTTTCAACTAAGCAATATAATCCTTTAATAATAATAATAGCGTTTTTAATATCACTAAGCTCTTTATTATTAGTAGGATTTATTAGTCATAAGCAAATTAAAGAAAGGATGCAGTCAATTGAACCAGATTCAATTATATAAATTATTTTTTATTTTAGTTTTATTAAATAGTGTATTTGCATTAGTTCATAAACCAATAGATAATGAACAAAGAATAAAATTAGATATAAAAAATAATATTAGAACATATTATGAAATTGATAAAGATGGGCTTAGATATGATAATATTGGTAAAGGATTTAACCTAGGAGATTCAATCCAAATTGCAATTTATTCGAGAACTATTAAAGCACCAACTGGAAAGAAAAATAGAAATTATGGTTTTACGGTGCAGCTAAATAATAATGATCCAATAGAAATTAAATATAAAAAAGAAGGAAGTAAGGTTACTAGTCCAGATAGACCTGGATGGAATTATACTAAGTCTGGC
>MDTE01100561.1_pt1 | contig 41809 bp, 38 predicted proteins | sample 811231 | NCBI WGS metagenome assembly MDTE01 (sample SAMN05326651, study PRJNA326480) | marine metagenome | isolation source: seawater | place: Indian Ocean: Red Sea | collected 2010
GGATCTTCTTTAATCCCCAATGCGAATCCATAGCCACCAGTGACACCAATTAGTGGGGCACCTCTTACGATCATATTTTTTATTCCAAAATACGCATCTTCTATAGTTCTAATTGTTTTTATTCTAAATTCATGTGGTAATACAGTTTGATCAATTACTTTAATTTCTAAGTCATCAGTTATCCAAATTGTCCTCCAATCTTTACCATTTATTTTCATAATAATTAACTAAAAACTCACTAAAGAATGTACGGGACAATTCAAAATTTTTCTACCCTCTAAATCTAAAAGTTCTACAACAACAACAAGTCCAGTAACTTTCTTATTTTCCTCAATTAGCATTTTCTCAACGGATGATGCAGTACCTCCAGTGGCCAAAAGATCATCGATAATGGAAAAACTTTTAAATTCTTTTAAAGCATCTTTTTGTAAACAAAGCTCATTACTTCCGTACTCTAATTCATAAGAATTTGATATTAATTCCCCTGGTAATTTTCCTGGTTTTCTTGCAAATAATAATGGTTTTTTCATTAAAAGCGAAAGTGCTGAACCAAAAATAAATCCTCGCGCATCTATAGCAACAATTGCATCAGAATTAACTATTGAATCAAAATTGGAAATTTTTTCAATTAATTCTGAAAATAAAAAAGGGTCTTTTAAGATTGTTAGAACATCTCTAAATAAAATTCCTTTTTTTGGGAAATCTGGATAACTTTTTAAGGAGGATTTAATCCTATTTTCTAAAATATTTTCCATGATTTATTAATTTATTTGGATGTTATAATATCACAAAATAAGTATTGAAAATAAATTAAATGGGTGATATTTCTCAAGAAAAAATAGGCGTAATAGGAGGTAGCGGCCTATATTCTATTGAACAATTAAAAGAAGTAAAAGAGTTAGATATGGATACTCCTTATGGGAAGCCTTCAGATAACTTGCTCCAAGGAAAAATTGAAGGATTTGAAGTCGTTTTTTTAGCAAGGCATGGTCGTCATCATTCATATCTCCCATCTGAAGTTCCCTATAAAGCAAATATATGGGCAATGAAATCATTAGGTGTGAAATGGTTGATTTCAGCATCAGCTGTTGGATCCCTAGAAAGAGAAATTAAACCTTTAGATGTAGTTATTCCCAACCAATTTATTGATAGAACACATAATCGTCCAAAAAGTTTTTTTGGTAAAGGATGTGTAGCGCATATTTCTTTAGCTGATCCCTTTTGCAATAAATTAAGTCAAATAATATATGAAGTAGCGCTTCCATTAATGCCTAAGGGTAGAGATTTACATAATGGCGGGACTTATTTGTGTATGGAGGGTCCAGCTTTTTCAACCAAAGCAGAGTCTGAATTTTATAGAAGTTTAAATTGTTCAATAATAGGTATGACAAATCATACTGAGTCAAGACTCGCTAGAGAAGCGGAAATTAGCTACTCAACTATTGCTATGTGCACAGATTATGATTGTTGGCACGAAGATCATGATAATGTGACTGTTGAAATGATAGTTTCTAATCTTAAAAGCAATGCTGCATTAGCTGCAAAAATAATATGTGATACTATTCAAAAAGTTGGAAAAATAAGACCTAAAAGCACAGCTCATGAAGCTCTTAAATATGCGTTATTAACTCCAAAAGAATTTGTTCCAGCAGAAACTAGGAAAGATCTTAATTTATTTACTAAAAAATATTGGGGTAACTATATAGAATAAAAAAAATTTATAATTAAATTATTTCTAAAAAATTAGAAGTTCAATAATTAAAAAATAAATTAATCCATATTTTTAATATCTTTTTTAAAGTAATGCTTAAAAGTATAAATTGAAATTTACCTAAATTTTTAGTTCAATTCCTTACTAAATTAATTTTTAATTGAAAAAGAAGTTAAGAATTTTTTAAATATAAAAAGTTATAATTCTAAAAGTTGACGCAGATAAGTTGCTTAAAATTCATTATGAAATATTAATTTCATAAAAAAATAAAATCTCAAAAAGTTCTTAGTACATTTGCAAAATATAACATTAAAAATCATTAATTTATTTCTAATTAGTCTAAAATAAAAAAACCAAAATTTATAATTATAAAAATTAATTATTATTTAATGCAAGCTGTTATATTGGCAGGTGGTTTAGGGACAAGATTATCTGAAGAAACTTATAACAAACCAAAGCCAATGGTGGAAATTGGAGGCAAACCAATTTTATGGCACATATTAAAAAGCTATAGTTTTTATGGTATTAATGATTTTATTATCTGTTGTGGATATAAAGGATATTTAATTAAAGAATATTTTGCTAATTATTTTCTTCATAATTGTGATGTGACTTTAGATTTGTCTAGCAATTCTGTTGAAGTGCATTCTAAAAAATCTGAGTCATGGAAAGTTACACTTATTGATACGGGAGAAAATACCTTAACAGGAGGTAGACTTGCGAGAGTAAAAAACTTTATCAAAGATACTTTTTGTTTTACCTATGGGGATGGGTTGGCAGATATAAATTTGAAAGAATTAATAAATTATCATAAAAAATCCAAAAAAAAAGCAACTATTACAGCTGTTAAACCTCCTGGAAGATTTGGTTCTTTGGAATTAGAAAGGGATAAAGTAATTGATTTTCATGAGAAGCCAAAAGGAGATGGTTTTTGGATAAATGGTGGATTTTTTGTTTTGGAACCTTCTGTTATTGATTTAATAAGTGGTGATTTATGTACTTGGGAAGAAGAACCTTTAAAGAAACTTTCCAAAGATGGAGAATTAAATGCTTTTAAACACGATGGTTTCTGGCAACCTATGGATACTTTAAGAGATAAGAATAATCTCGAAAGATTATGGTCAATTGATCAAGCTCCTTGGAAATTATGGAATTGAATCTATGGAAACTATTAATACTTTTCAAAGAGAATTCTGGATAAATAAGAAAGTACTTATTACGGGTCATAATGGCTTTAAAGGAAGTTGGTTAAGTCTACTTTTAATTCAATTAGGCGCAGAAATATTTGGTATATCACTAAAAAATGATGATCCGAATTCTTTGTTTAATAAATTAGGAATAAAAGAAAATATTAATGAGAAAATAATTGATATAAGAAATATTAAGCTAATAAAAGAGACTATTTCTGATTTTTCTCCTGATATAATTTTTCACTTAGCAGCGCAACCCTTAGTAATAGAAAGTTATTTAAAACCTGTGGAAACATGGTCAACCAATGTTATGGGAACTATTTCTATACTTGAGGGAATTAGAGAATTAAAAAATAAAGTTATTTTTATTGGAATAACCACTGATAAAGTTTACTACAATAATGAATGGATATATGGTTATAGAGAAAATGATAGATTGGGAGGTGTCGATCCATACAGTAGCAGTAAAGCAGCTACTGAATTAGCAATTAATGCATGGAGAAATAGCTTCGCATATAATTCTGATTTACTTATATCATCTGCAAGGGCTGGTAATGTAATAGGAGGAGGTGACTATGCAAAAGATAGAATCATTCCTGATATTTTCAGATCAATAAAAGAAAATAAAGTACTAAATATTAGGAATCCCAAATCAACTAGACCTTGGCAACATGTATTAGAGCCACTTTGGGGATATATCTTACTAGCTGAAAAAATGAATCAAGATTACTCATTTGCAGATTCTTATAACTTTGGTCCAGAATACTCTTCTAATAGAAGTGTTCAAGATGTTGTTGATTCTTTTTCAAAAGTTAGAAAAATAAAATATAAAATAGAGAGCTCAAATGTATCGTTTAAAGAGTCAAAATTACTTCATCTTGTTAGTGAAAAATCAAAAAAAGTCTTGAATTGGAAGCCAATATGGGGCTTTGAAAAAACTATATTTAGAACAGCAAATTGGTATAATAAGCTCCATGAAAATATATCAAATGAATTAATTCTTTGTATGGATGATATATCAGAGTTTATAAAAGATCAAAATATATGAAAAAAAAGAGTTTATGATCCCATGACTTATTAATTAAAAACTAAAACATTTTCCTTAATTAATAAATAATGGCTTAAATTAAGACGTTCTGCCTGTAAGTAAGATTAATATACTAGAACAAATATATGTTAAATTTGAATTATGATTTTATTTGATTCTTTTTAGTAAAAGCATTTCATGAGTATGATTGTCTCAGTATCATATTCTTTTGTTAAGTATTTCTTAGAAGAAATTAAACCTTTGCTCAAGAATTTTAATTTTAAGCATAAAAATTTAGATAGTTTTATAAATCTGGATTCTCAACAGAGACTAAATTCTATGCTTTTATTAATTTCTCATGAAATGCTCTTTCCTGAAGAAAATATAATTAAAGAAAATCTTTATTATAATCATTACTATTTCAATACAGTAGATTTATCAATAAGAAAACTAATACCATCATTTAAATTTTTATTATCATTAGAACAAAAACTTTTAAATGAATTAAAGAAGCAAATATCTTTATTTATAATTTCTAAATATTCTGATATAGAATTTCGCAATAATAAAAGTTTAAGTTCAGTTTTGAAAAAGGTTCTTGAATCAAAAGATATAGATGTTTATAGTTTTTATTCAAAAGGATTTGTAAAAGAAAAATATCTTAATAAAGATATTTTAGAAGGATATCTTCAAGAATTAAAGAAAAAAGGTTGGTTTATAATTCCTAATTTTGTAACAGAAAAATTTTTAGATGAATTAATAATGGAAATTAATACTATTTGTAAATTTGAGAAAGATAATGAATATGCATATCTATATGGAGAAAATTTTAATTTGCAAAGGGTATATAATCTGATAGGAAAATCACCCTTAACTAGAGTTTTTCTTCAATTGGAACCTTTAATTTATATTCTTAATAGATTTTTCTCAAGAGAAACTCTTCATGATTTATATTCTTTAAGTAGTGTTCAAAGTAACCATCTTTCTCCCAAGGCTGAGGCACAACAATGGCATATTGATAATAATATGCCTGAACCTATCCCACTATTTCCAATAAGATTGAATATTAATCTAACACTTACAGAATTCAATAATAATAATGGTTCTACTGAAGTAATTTCTGGCTCGCATAAATCACAAAAGAAACCTTCTTTGGAAGATATTGAAAAAAGTTTTGTAACCAAATTAATTGCTCCAAAAGGTTCATTAGTAGTTTGGAATGGATCATTGTGGCATAGAAGTACTTCAAATGAATCAAATAAAGAAAGAAGCGCTCTTCTAGCTTGTTTTTGTAGTAGTGTAATTAGAGAATTAACATGTGAAGAAAATTACAATGTTGTATATAAACAAGAGAATTTAGAAAAAACTTCTGTTTATTTAAAAAATATAATGTCTTTTGATCACGGAATTAAAAGCTCAAGTAAACTTAATTTAAATCATTTATCTTAAGTTTTTTAAAAACTTTCCCTCCATTCCTATGTCTTATAAGTTTCATTCTTAATTCTTTTAAAATATAAGAAAGATAACTAAATCTAGTTTTGATCTTTTTATAAAATATAAAATATTGTAATTTAGACGATCCAAGAAAGATGATTTTATAAATAGAATTCAACTCTAAATTTTTTAACCAGGCTATTAATCTTAATCTATCAAATTCATTCCTTTGGAAACTATCTTGATTTTTATGCATTCTGTAAAAATAAAGATTTGGATTTTCCCATTCTAGAAAATCACCTCTTTGCGAAAGTATATAATGCATCTTGACATCCTCATGAGATCCAATTGTAATTCCGTTTTCTTCCCAGTATCTTATTAATTCGGTTCTTTTTAAAAATATTGCTGGTGTAATTAATGCTTTCTCAAAGGGTAAGAAATATCTTGCTAAAACTTTTATTGGACTTAATTTTTTTGTCCTTTTTGAATTATTTGATCTTCTTCCTTTAAAAATTTTTAAATCTTGATCAACTTGTGTTGCATGCAAAGCTAGAGCAATAGGAGAATATTTTTTAATAATTTCTATTGGCTTACAAATTAATTGTGGGGAATAAATATCATCATCATGAACAATAATTACATAATCTTCTTTTAGTTTGCTATTGAGAAACTTTAGTTTACTTCTCCCTAATGCAATGAATTTGGGTTGAAGAATTAATTTTATATTTTTAGAATCTTTTATTGAATTTTCAATTTTATTGAAGGATTCATTTGGAATTGATATATACTTTTGGGAAGATTTAATTGATTTTATTTTTAAAAATGAAGCAATTGAATCAAGACTTAAATTATTTGGATTTGGTCTTACTAATAAAACTAATGCGACACTAATTTCTTTAATTGGTCTTTCTGAAGTAATATTTTTTTCAGTTCTAAGCATTAATTTTTTAATTTTCTTTAATTGTACTTATAATTTACCATGAAATTATTAACCTCCTTTTGACTATAATTTAGGTGTTTTAATTTGTGATTAAGTTCCTCTAAATAATATTTTTTTTATTAAAACTTTTTTTAAATGTTTTATCTTCAAAGGTCTTAGAACTTCAATTCTATTTACCTTAAAATTTTCGAATCAAAGCTAAAATTAAATTAATTCTATTTGAGCTGATAAAAGGTTTAAATTTAAACAGCATTAAGTGAGTTGGATAATTTATTTATTAAACAAAAACTTTATTTTAAATACTTAAAAAAAATTCTTTTTGAATACTTTAAGAATTATTTTTCTTCGTCCAAAAAGTTAGATACTATAATATATTCATAGTAAATTCAAACGTTAATATAGTAGAATTATTGATGGTTATTTTTAAAGTATTAATAAGGATATGAAAAAGTTAATAATACTTGAGATGGCAAATAATCATTCTGGATTGGTGGAACATGGGAAAAAAATAATTGATACTTATTCAAAAATATGTTCTGATTATTTGGAAAAGTATGAGTTTGTTTTTAAATTTCAATATCGTGATTTAGAAACATTTATAAGAGAAGATATGAAAGGTGATTTGAAAATACCTTTAATAAAACGTTTTTCAGAAACTAAACTTGAAAATGAAGAGTTTTTAGAGTTAATTCAATTCTGCCACAAATGTCAATTTGGGGTAATGGTAACACCTTTTGATGAAATCTCAGTAGAGAGGGCCTGCGAACACAAAGTTGATTATCTTAAAATTGCTAGTTGCTCATTTGGTGATTGGCCTTTGATTGAGAAGATAAGTGAATATAAAATGAAGGTCGTCGCTTCTTGTGCTGGTGCAGATTTGCAAACAGTTGATAATGTTATATCTTTTTTCAAAAATAGGGGGGTATCATTTAGATTGCAACATTGTGTAGGTGAGTACCCTACTGCTAATAAAGACTTGAATGTAAATCAAGTTTTATTTTTAAAAAGAAAATATCCTGATTTAGATATAGGTTTCTCTTCACATGAAAATCCAGAGATGACATCTATTGCTCCTTTAGCATTAGCTATTGGTGCAACATCCTTTGAAAAACATGTAGCTGTAGAGACATCAGAAATAAAAAAGAATGCGTACTCCACTTCACCTATTCAATTTACTAAATGGTTAAAAAGTCTTGATGATGCAGATGAAATTCTTGGAGAATGCAATTCTAGATATATTCCTTCAACTAAGGAGAGTGAGTCTTTAAGAAACTTGCAAAGAGGAGTTTTTGCAAAAAGAAATTTATCTAAAGGAGATATCTTATCTTATAAAGATGTTTATTTCGCCTTCCCGCCATCTGAAAATCAATTAACTGCAAATGACTTTTCAAAATATTCAAGATTTACTTTAAATAATGATATTAATAAAAATGAACCTATCATCATAAATAAAATAACTGAAGAAAATATTAGGTTTGAAATTAAAGCAATAGTAACTGATATTTGTGAGATCATTAATCAAGCCAATCTTACAGTTCCTGAAGATCTTGATTTGGAAATTTCACATCATTATGGTATTAAAAATTTTAAAAAATTTGGTCTTTCAATGTTGACAGTAATTAATAGAGAATACTGTAAAAAGATTCTTATTTTATTGCCTGGTCAAGCTCATCCAGAACAGTATCACAATCAAAAAGAAGAAACCTTTCATGTACTATGGGGGGAAGGTATCCTAATTATTGATGACAAAAAACATTTTTTGCAGGCTGGGGTAATTCACACAATAATGCCAAAACAAAGACATTATTTTGAATCCAAAAATGGAATTATAATTGAGGAGATTTCTTCAACACATTTTATAAATGACTCTTTTTATACTGATGAAAAAATAATGGAAAATAAAGAAAGAAAAACATTATTAACTCATTGGAGAATTTCTTAAATTTTTTAAAATAATATGCCTAGACTAGCTGATGCAGTTTTTGAATTTATTGAGAATCAAAAAATAGATAAAGTATTTTTATTGCCTGGTGGCGGGGCAATGCATTTGGTTGATGCTGTCTCAAGAAGACAAAATATAGATTTTGTGGCAGTTCACCATGAGCAGACAGCTGGAATAGCAGCTGAATATTATTCAAGAATAAAATCTAAAGTGGGTGTTGCATTGGTAACTACTGGCCCTGGAGCCACCAATGTGATAACTCCTTTTGTAGGCGCTTGGATAGAATCTATTCCGATTTTAGTTATTTCAGGTCAAGTTAAAAGCAAAGATTTGATGAAAAAGAGGGATAAGATACGACAATCTGGAGTTCAAGAAGTTGATATTGTCCCAATGATTAAAAATTGCTCTAAATTTGCAATAACTATTAAAGAACCTTTAAAAATAAGATATGTTCTTGAAAAGGCTTTTTATCTTATGAACAAAGGTAGAAAAGGCCCAGCATGGATTGATATTCCATTAGATGTTCAGGGTTTTACAATCCCGGATTGGGATACACTTGAATCGTTTATACCCCCACGTGAAAAGTTTATAAATAAGACTAAAATTCTTGATGAACTATACAATTCTATTTCTATTTCTGACAGACCATTACTTTTGGTCGGTCATGGAGTAAGGCTTGCAGATGCACAAAATGAAATAAAAAATTTAATTGAAAAATTTAAACTGCCAACTGTTTTTACTTGGAATGCTTGTGATATGTTGGATTATGAAAACAAATTTTATATAGGAAAACCAGGGAATGTAGCAACAAGAGCGGCTAATTTTGCCATACAGTCCTGTACACATTTCCTATCCATTGGTGCAAGATTAGATAATATTACTACTGCTTATAATATAAAATTATTTGCTCGAAATGCATCTCAAAAATGGGTACTTGATATTGATGAGAATCAATTAAGTATTTGTAATTTAAAAGATGCAACAAAAATACAAGTGGATATTAAATATGCTTTAAATTATTTGCTTTCCAAGAATGAGTTATGTGAGAAAAGTGCATGGATAGAGCATTGCAATTGGTTAAAGAACAAATATTCAACTTGCGATGGCAAAATACCAAAAAATAAATCGAAATTAACTCATTTTGAAGCAGCTAAAATGATTTCTGATGCTATTCCTGAAAATAGTACAATTATTACTGGCAGTTCAGGGCTTGCCATTGAGGCGTTTTACGTTGCCTATAAACCGAAAAAATCTCAAAGAATATTATTAACATCCGGATTAGGAGCCATGGGATATGGACTTCCTGCATTTATTGGCGCCATAGAAGGATTAGCTGAAGATAGTAAAAAGTTTTTAATCGAAAGTGATGGTAGTTTAATGTTAAATCTTCAAGAATTACAAACATTAAAAACCCAAAACAAAAATAATCTTAAAATAATTATTTTGAATAACGAAGGTTACTGCTCAATAAGGGCAACCCAAAAAAATTATTTTAAGGGTAATTTTGTAGCCTCAAATAAAGAAAGTGGTGTAGAAATACCAAATTTAAGCAAAATATGTAAATCTTTTGGATTTAAATATCATTTGCTGAATAATTCAAATAAGAAAAATTTCAATGAAATTATTAATACACAAGAGACTTCCATAATAGAAATAAAACTTGTTGAAGAAGAAGCTCTTTGGCCAAAAGTATCAGTCATAACTAAAAAAGATGGATCACTAGTATCAATGCCAATAGAAGATATGAGCCCTCTCTTGACAGAGAAAGAATTGAAACATGCTTTAGGATTCAATAACCCGCTTTTAAAGGAATCATTTCTAGCTCGCAAAAAATGAAATCAAATGAATTTTTGCAGAAATTAATAGTTTAAATTAGAAATATTTTTTCTTTTTTGAATAATGTTAAAAGAACAACAACTTAAAAATTTAAAAAAAATAATGTAAAATACCACTAGATTTAATCACATTTATGGAAGCGTCAGTAAAGGTTTTAGCTAAAGAAGAATCCCATAAGGTTCTCTCCAAAGATGCTTCTTTAACAAATGAAGAAGATAGGAAAAGAAAGGATCAAAGCAAAATAAGACCTAGAGTTCATCAAAAGATTCAAAATTATTTTGAAAACATGATTGATGGAGCAATATCTCCAATTTTAAGACTAAAAATTAACAGGTCAGCTTGCAATATGAAATGTGAACATTGTTGCGAAGAGCCTTATATGACTAGGGATTTAATTAAAAAAACAGGTAAAAAGGATCCAAGGAAGCAAATGGATCTTGAAGACTATAAGAAATTATCTGATGAAGCAGATGAGTTAGGTTTGTTTAGATTTGTAATAACTGGAGGGGAAGCTCTTTTAGACCGTAATTTAGAAGATTTGATTAAAGTTCTTGACCCATATAAACATCTTATTATTCTTGATACTAATGGTTTCTACTTTAATGAAGAAAAGGCAAAATGGTTTGCTGGTCTAGGAGGTTATAAAGTTCAAATATCCCTAGATAGCATGTATGCAGAAGAACATGACGCTTTCAGGAATACCAAGGGTGCTCATGCTAGAGCATTAAATGCTTTTAAAGTAGCAAAAGAAGCCGGATCTGAGGTGCTTTTATCTACCTGTCTTGTGCGAGATAGGGTTTTTTCTAAAGAATTTGAATTATTGTGTGATTTTTGTGAAAAAGAAGAAATTCCTCTCTACGTAACACTAGCTAAGCCTGTAGGTAGTGCTAGAGGTCACGAAGAATGGGTTTGTACAAAAGAAGATGTTGACCAGCTTAAGTTTTTAGAAGATAAAAAAAATATCTTTACCCACATGACTCCAAATTATGGTCAGCCTGGTAAATGCATTACAGTTAAAGGAATTAATACAGTTAATCATGATGGCGAAATAATACCTTGCCCATATATGGATTTATCTATTGGAAATGTTACAAAAGAACCTTTAAAAGATATATTAGATAGGGGAATGAGAAATAAATGGTTAGGTCCCTACAGGGATGAGTGCATCATTGGAGAAAACTTTGATTTCATAAAATTCCATAATGATTCAGTTGCTAAGCATTTGAAGGACACTCCTTATTTACCTGTTCCTTACGAAAAGGGATTTGCATTGAATGGTTCAGTCTAGAAATATATATGAATAAAATAAATACATCTCCAAGACTTTTTGACGAAAAAGGGTGGAGATTACCTAATGGGAATTACGAAACTTTTAGTGAAAGCCCAAAGTGGTTTTTTAAATTAGGAGATGATCTATTTGATGATAAAAGTGCTATCTCAAGAATTTTTAAATATCAAGATATTGAGAGTAGATTAGAGTCTTTGGAGGCTCTCTCAAAACTAGAAAATGGAATTAATTCTAATGTGTTTTTAAAAAATTTAAACAAAGGTATTAAAATTCCCTTTGTAATAAAAAAAACAAGTTTTGATGATATTGGAAAATATTTTGAAGATATTTTGTTAGAAAAAGTATCAAAATCATTCACTGACTTTTTCCCAGAGAGTCATTTTAAAGCTGTTATACAAGACAAAACAGATCTTAAGGGTAAGTTATTTCCTTCATTAAATTCTGGATATGATAATTTTCTGAGCAAATTATCTAAATCAGATATTTGTGGTTATTATTTCCCCCAAGTACTTCAAGAATATTCGGTTGATGCTCAAATTCTTCAAATGAAAGATCTAAAAAACATTCCCAATATTTGTTTGTCAGGTCCTATTGAAGTAGCTATATCACTAATTGGAAATCCAAATTTACTTATTAACAAAAAATATTATTCTCCAGTTTTGTGTTTAAGTGGAGTTTCTCATATAGATAAAAGGTTAATTTCATGTTTTAAATCATATGGAAGACATTTGGAGTTTTGGTGCTTAAGTCAAATGCTTTCTAAGGATAAGAAACAAGTTTCTGAGCAATGGTCTGGAGGTCTTTCTATATTTACTGAATTTTAAACTATAAATTAAAAGGAAAATGCGTTTAAGTTTGGGGACTATGCAATTTGGAGGAGAATTATCCAATTTTGAAAGCTTTGAAATACTAAATCATTACTTATCCTCTGGCTTCTTGAAATTTGATACTGCCCAAATGTATCCAGTCCCATCAAAAAAAGAAAAATTCAATTTAACTGAAAAAATCATAGGTGAATGGATTCATTCATTAAGCAAAAAAGAAAAAACAAAAATACAAATATCTACTAAGTTTCCTAATTTTTCGAAGAAGTTAAATTATCTTAGAGAAAATAATGATTTAATAATTTCTTATAAGGAATTAAAGAAATCTTTAATAGGATCATTAGAAAGGTTGAATTTAGATCATATTGAAACCTTTTTTATTCATTGGCCATCTAGGACAATAAACAATTTTGGAAAATCTTTTTATCAATCTAATGGTAATGAGAAGAAAGTTCTGGCATGTTTAGAAGAAACTTATTCAAATCTTTTTTTATTGGCAAATGAAGGTCTTTGTAAGAGTGTTGGAATTTCTAATGAATCTACAATTGGCTTACATTGTTTAAGTAAGATAGGTGAATCGAACAGAGAAATACCTTTATATATTCAGAATTCTTATAATTTGCTTAGTCCAACTGTTGATATAAATATAAGTGAATTTTGTATGGCAACAAATATAAATCTTCAAGCACATTCTCCTTTAGCGTTTGGAGTATTATCAGGTAAATATAGAAATAATTCTCTTCCAAAAGATTCTAGAAGATATTTATTTCCAAATTATTTTGATAGATACTACAATGAATCTAGCAAAAGACTAGTTGAAAGTTTAAGTAAAGTTTGTGAATTATTTAATTTAGATTTAGTAGAGTTGTCTTATAGATATCTTCTTAATAATCCATCAGTTTCAGAAATTATTATTGGTAGCAAAAGTATCCCTCAAATAGATAAAGCATTAGAGTATGTAGCTAAGGGTAAATTATCAAATGAAATTTATGATGAAGTTTTTCAAGTTTTGTCGAATTTCTCTATAGCTGCTTGGTAATGAAAAAAAATTTAAATTGTTTGTTATGTGATAAAAAATTGCAAGATTCCCAAAAAATCTTCATCAGAAACATGCCTGAATCTGCCCAAGGATTTGCAACAACAAGTAAAAAGATTAGAAAAGATTTCTCTACTTATCTTTTTCAATGTAAGTATTGCAATCATGTTCAACTAGCTAGTGAACCAGTTCAATATTATAAAGAAGTTGTAAGATCTGTTGGGATATCAGATGAGATGAAAAATTATAGAAAAAAGCAATTTGAAGATATTCGCAAAGACTATTTTAATAATTCTAAGAAAATTAAAGTATTAGAAATAGGGTCAGCTTCTGGTGAATATTCAAAAATTCTTTCTCATACTTTTGATCAAGTTATCGCAACTGAAAAGGGAGAACAAAATTTGAAATCGAATCTTGAAAAAGAAATTTGTTGTATCAATACTCACCCTGATGATCCAGATTTCTCTGAAAAGTTAAATAAATTTGGTAAATTCGATTTAATTTGTTGCTTTAGCTATTTAGAACACTTACCAAATCCTAAAAAAACATTATTATTACTGAATAAATTCTTAAAAGAAGAGGGACTTTATTTAATAGAATTACCTAATAGTGAAATGATTTTCAGGAGGGGATTATTAAATGAAGTTATTCCTGATCATTTGTCTTACTTCACAATCAATACATCTACAGAATTGATGTCAAAGTCTTGCATTGAGGTTATAAATGCAAAATGTATTTGGGACAATTATATAATTTCTTTGATTGGCAGAAAAAAGGTTGAAAATCCTATTAACTATATGGCAAAGCAATATCAAACCTTTAACGAAAACTTGAATAGTTTGTTTGAGAGAGAAGACTTTAATAATCAAAAGATTGTTATTTGGGGTGCTGGTCATCAAGCACTTTTCACTATATCCACTAGCATAATCAGTAAAAAAACATCATATATAGTTGATAGCTCTCCTTCAAAACAAAAATTATATGCCCCCGGTTCTGGTTTAAAAGTCTATAGCCCTTATAAATTGAAAACTAGTACTCCCAATATTTTAATTATTGCTTGTGCAGGATACAATAATGAGGTGCTTGAAATTTTAAAAAATATGAATCTGAAAATTAATTTTGTATATCTTTTAAACGGTTTGGATTTAGTAAGGGTTCAATATGAATAAGGCTCAACATGGATTGCCAAACCATCTATTTAAATACGTTAGTAGTATTACACCAATTATTAACGTTGATTTGATTATACATAATCCTAAAAAAGGAATTATATTATCTTGGCGAGCAGATAAATATTACGGGCCAGGATGGCATGTTCCTGGAGGCATAATAAGATTTAAAGAAAATATTATTGATAGATTACATCATGTTGCTAGAGAAGAAATTAATTTAAATCACGATTTAGATTTTAGTTTTGTTACCATTCATCAAATTATGAATCCTAATAGAGATATACGTGGACATTTTATTTCTTTATTATTTGCCTCTAAATTAGAAAATCCTTCCATAGACTATGGAGATTTTAAAGAAAATGAAAACGGTTATTTTAAATGGCATAAAGAGTTACCAAAAAACCTTATAAAACAACACAAAAGATACGAAAAATATATAGATAAAATAATTTCTAACGGTAGTGATAACTTTTATGATTTTGGAAATATAATGGATCAATATTCACCAGATAATGAAAAGTAATATAGAGGAGTTTTCTGAAAAAATTGATAATAGTTCTATCCTTATTTTGGGCGGGACAGGACTTTTTGCTAAGGAATTACTGCCTAAATTAACCTACTTTATAGATAAAAAGGAAATTAAAACTAAGATTTATATCACTACTAGGAATAAGAAAAAGGCATTAGATGTAATCCCAGAAACTAAAAAATCTTATATCAAATTTATATCAATAGATTTTTTATTGGAAAATCAAATAAATGAAGATATAAATCCAAAATATATAATCCATATGGCTACTACCTCTGCCCATGAAACATTTAATAAAATCTCACAAATTTCTAAATTTATAGTTTTGAGAAATTCAACAGATGCAATAGTTAAAATCATAAAGAAAAGAAAAGTTAAAAGAGTACTTTTTGTTAGTTCTGGAGTTGCTTATGGAGATGTCAAATTATATGAAGAAACTTCTAAATCTTGTTTAGATTATCTTGATCCTAAAAATTCTCTAGCTATTGGTAAATTATATTCAGAATTTCATCTCGGTGCAATTTGCGAAAATTATAATACAGAATTTAAGATCGCAAGATGTTTTTCTTTTATAAGTAAATTTCTACCATTTGATATCCATTATGCTGTAGGGAATTTTGTTAGAGATGCTTTATTTAAAAAAGAAATAATTATCAAAAGTGATGGATCAGATATTAGATCTTATCAAGATTTGTCAGATACTGTAGAGTGGCTTGCATTTATACTAAACAATGACTTCCAATATAAATTGATAAATGTAGGCTCAGATAATGCAATATCAATTTTAAATTTAGCTAAAAAAATCAAATTGGTATTGAATTCAGAAGCTGAAATAAAAGTTGAAAATAAAATCAACTATAATGATAATTCTAGAAGAAAAAAATATGTACCTTCTTTAAAAAGAGCTTATAAGATTGGTCTTTCACAGAAATTACACCTTGAAGATAGTATTATTAATTTATCTAAACACATAAAAAATAATTTCGAAGATTGAAAATATATGATGAGAAACTTAATTTTCGACCTTGATGGTACTTTAATTAATTCAGAAGAAGGAATTAGAAAATCCTTACATAGTAGTTTTTTAAAAGCTAAATTGAAAATGTCTATTCCACAAGAAGATATTATAATTGGACCTCCATTAGATGAAACTATTAGGATTTGCAATAATGAATTAAATGAAAATGAAATAGAGGCTATTAAGATAAATTTTAAAAAAATATATGATAATGAATTATTTAAATTGTTATATGTCTACCCTAATGTCGAAAATTTATTAGAAAGCCTTTTTAATAATAAAATTTCAATTTACATAGGGACAAATAAAAGATTCAAGCCAACTAATAAGATTTTAAAATTTTTATCTTGGGATAAACTTTTTAAAGAAGTTTATGCAATTAATAAGTTTGAAAAGAACTTCAAAAATAAAACACAAATGTTAGAGAAATTATTAGAAATTGAGAATATTTCTGCAGATGAAACTCTGTATATTGGAGATAAATTTTCTGATTTCATTTCAGCAAATAATAATAAGATTTCTTTTATAGGAGCTAATTGGGGTAACAGTGATTTTGAATCTTTTAATAAAGAATTGACGATTTTGAATAAATTAGATAAACAAAATATAAATTTTTTAATTTCATTATTTAAAAATTAAATTTAGGTTTAATAAAAATGATCCAATAAATTCTTAATTAAATACAGAAAAAGTTAATACGATCTAGACAAGGCAAAAGATTATTTAATAAATGATAATTTGCTTAAAATTTATTGCTAATTTTGCAATTCTTGTAGGCCGCATTAGATTGATTTTTATTGTTAATGGTATAAGGTATATTAATCCGGATATAATATTTAAAAAACATAAATTATAAAATAATAAGAAAATTTAGATAATTTTTTTAATTTAAATCGATATAAAAATTTTTTCAAGTTCTATTTAAGTGAATCTTAAAAGACCTAATAAAATATATATTAATTTTTTGTTTTTATATGAGCTCATTTTTTTTCTGTGACTCTTTTATTAAAAATAATTTTTCAGCTTCAACTTTATCATTAATTATCATTTCTCTAATTATATCTTCTAATGATTTTTTTGGTTTCCAACCAAGCTTTTTATTGGCCAATGATGAATCTCCTAAAAGACTTTCAACTTCAGATGGTCTGAAATATCTTTTGTCAATTCTGACTACTACATCTCCATTATCTGATCTCTTACCTACCTCATCAAGCCCTTTGCCCTCCCATTCTATTCCCTTCCATCCTAATATTTTTGCACTAATTTCTATAAACTTTCTGACTGATTCTTGCCTACCTGAAGAAATAACAAAATCCTCAGGATCCTTTTGTTGAAGCATTAGCCACATCATTTCTATATAATCTTCTGCATGTCCCCAATCTCTAAGCGCATCTAGATTTCCTAAGTAAATGCACTCTTGAAGATTAGCATTTATTCTTGTTAATCCTTGAGTAATTTTTCGCGTAACAAATGTTTCTCCTCTTCTTGGAGATTCATGATTAAATAAAATCCCATTGCAAGCATACATTCCATAGGATTCTCTGTAATTCACTGTTATCCAATATGCATACAATTTTGATACCGCATAAGGACTTCTAGGATAAAAAGGTGTAGTTTCTTTTTGTGGCACTTCTTGAACTAATCCATATAACTCGCTAGTGCTTGCTTGGTATACTTTAGTCTTATTTGTTAAATTAAGTAATCTTACTGCTTCAAGAATTCTTAAGGTGCCTAAGGCATCGCAATTAGCAGTGTATTCAGGTGACTCAAAACTTACAGCAACATGACTTTGAGCTGCTAGATTATAGATTTCATCAGGTTGAATGTCTTGTATAATTCTGATTACATTTGTACTATCCGTTAAATCTCCATAGTGTAAAAAAAAATTTATATCAGGTTCATGTGTATCTTCATATAAATGATCAATTCTTGTTGTATTAAAAGAGCTTGACCGTCTTTTTATTCCATGAACCTCGTAACCTTTTTTTAATAAATATTCAGCTAAATAACTTCCGTCTTGTCCAGTAATTCCAGTTATTAATGCTACTTTTTGGGTATTTTTATTATTTAATGTATTAACCATTTGAGAAAATTCAAACTAAACAATAATAAGAATACTCTAAATGAACTTTTTTTATTATTTTTTAAGTGTAAAAATAATAATTCTTATTTTCTAAAAAATTTAATAATTTTATTTAGAGGATTATTTATTTTTTTAAAAAAAAATTATAACCTTGGATTTTTTAGTAATTAAATTAATAAGTAGTTTTATAGAATTACGGGATAGTTTAAATTGGAAATAAATTAAGCGATAATAATAATAGAATAAATTCAATAATTTTTTTTTTATAAAGAAAAAAAATTTATAAACAAAACTGAAATTTATTAATTTTTTTTAAATAATTTAATAAAAATATTTTGAAGACGTTTCGCTTCTTTCCTAAAAAAATATTTTGAACATGTTATATTTGAAAATAGCAAATTTTAGATTCTTGGATATCGAAACAATTTCATATGCAAAAACGGTATACGGTAAAGAAGAAATTGATGCTGTAATAAAATGCTTAAATGAATCTACCCAAATGGGTAAATACTCTAGAGAATTTGAAAAAAGGATTGCTAAACTTTTTGCAAAGAAATACTGTTTATATGTGAATTCTGGTTCTTCGGCACTTTACCTAGGAGTTGAAGCTTTAAATCTTCCAGAGGGTTCTGAAGTTATTACTCCTTCCCTTACATTTTCCACATCTGTCGGATGTTTAGTAAAAAATAATTTAATTCCAGTTTTTGTGGATGTTGATTTATTGACTTATTGTATTGATTGCGATCAAATTGAAAACTATATAAGTGAAAAGACCAAAGCAATCCTTGCACCTAATTTATTAGGTAATCTTTGTGATTGGATAAAAATAAGGAAAATCGCAGATAAATATAATTTAATAGTCATAGAAGATTCTGCAGATACTCTTGGTTCGACAATAAATGATAAAAGTAGTGGCTTCTATTCAGATGTCTCCATAACAAGTTTTTATGGATCACATATTATTAATTGTGCGGGCAATGGGGGAGCATTAGCGGTAAACGACAAAAATATACTTTCAGAAGCAAAGCTTTTAAGATCTTGGGGTAGAAGCTCCTCGTTATTTGATGAAAAAAGTGAGTCTATAGAGAACAGGTTTAATGTATCTTTAGAAGAAATAGAATATGATGCAAAGTTTGTTTTTGAGAGAGTTGGATATAATCTCGAAGGTAATGAATTAGGGGCGTCATTTGGCCTGGCTCAATTAAAAAATTTAAACAACAATATTAAAGTCAGGAATGAAAATTTCAAAAGGCAGTATGATTTTTTTGAAGAAAAAAAAGAGTTTTTTACAAATCCATTACAAAAACCATCTCATAATACAGCATGGCTTGCATATCCAATTCTTATTAAGGAAAGTGCTCCATTTACAAGAAGAGAATTTCAAATTTATTTAGAAGAAAGAAATATTCAAACTCGAGTAGTTTTCACAGGCAATATATTAAGGCAACCTATGACAAAAAACATAAAGAAAAGATATAATCCTGAAGGTTATCCTAATTCTGATTTAATTATGAAACAAGGAGTACTTCTCCCTGTGCATCATGGTTTAACCGAAGATATGTTTTGTAGATTGCATGAAACTATAAATAATTTTTTGGCAAAATTCTAAGTAAATAATTTTTTTGAATATTAATGGTTAAAAAATATTTAAATGATTCCAATTTGGCCGATCATATTAGAATTGGTGTAGGTCTTATATTAAATAATAAAGATAATTTAATATTAGAAAAAAGAGTAGATTGTGAAAATTGGGGATTAATTGGAGGCAGAGTAGAAGTTGGTGAAACTATTGAGGATGCTGCTGTAAGAGAATGTTTCGAAGAAACATCAATAAAAATAAAAAAAGAAAAACTCAAATTGTTGGGAATTTATTCGGATATTAATCAGTTAAGGATTATAAACTATCCAGATAATTGTTTTCATGCAATAGATGCTATTTTTTATTATCAGGTGGATAAGAATGTTGTTTTAAAAAAAAGTGAGGAAAGTATTGAATTGAAATTTTTTAATATAAGAGATTTACCAACAGATATTGTTCCACCAGCAAAACAACCTATTAATGAATTTATAAAATTAGGCTTGATATGCAATAATTGAAAAAATAAATAAAGTAATAATATCTATGGCTTTAATCTTAACTGGTTTTACCTCAAAAATAGGCAAAGCCATTTTAAAAAAATATATCCATGAGGGTAAATTAGTTTACTGTCTTGGTAGAAAGGATGAAGATTTTGCTGGTGAAGATATTGATTTGAATCTTAAAAAGTTTTTTTCGCTAGATTTTAGCTCTAATTCTTTTGAATTAAATTTAGAAAATATTTTTAATCAAATAAATGACCAAGGAATTGAACACATAATTCATGCAGCAGCCAATAGTGGTGAAAGACAAATTATAAAAAATTTAGAATATAAAGATATAAATAAATTGATTACTATAAATTATTTAAATTCTGTTTGGTTTATGAAGAAATCATGTGATCTTTTAAGTGATAAATCATTATCCCAAAATAAATCTTTTATTTATATATCTACACAGCTAGCAAAATATATGGGCCCAAGACTTTCAATATATAGTTCCTCAAAAGCAGCTATGAATAATCTTTGTCGCTCACTTTCTCATGAATATGGCCCAAATGGAGTAAGGATTAATATTATTAGTCCTGGAATAGTTTCAGATGACCCTTATGATAAGAAAATAAACATATCAAATCTGAATATTCCGCTTTCAAGATTAGCTACACCAGACGATGTAGTAAATGCCGTTGATTTTATTAACTCTCAAAAAAGTTGTTATATTAATGGAATTAATTTAGACGTAAATGGCGGAAGATGAAAATATTTATATTAAAAGAATTTTTACTTTAAAGATATTATGAATACTTTTGTTGTCTTGTGTGGAGGATATGGAAAAAGATTTCAAAAGGTTTCTAAAACTTTACCTAAAATTATTGCTGAAATTAGTCCAGGAATTTCTATGCTTGATTGGTTAATTGAAGATTATTTACCTCCTGATAGTTCAGTTATTCTTGCTACCGGTCATTTACATGAAAAAGTTTCTGCATATATCAAAAAAAAGAATTATAAAAATAAACTTTTTTTGCTAAAGGAGAAAGAAAAACTTGGAACAGGTGGTGCATTAATAAATGCCTCTAGAATTGTTGATGAAGAGGAATTTATAGCTTTAAATGGAGATACTATTCATAGTTTGAGTATGGATACTTTTTTAATAAATTCCAAATTAAATAATGATGTTGTAATTAATGTTGGTTGTACAGAAAAAAATAAAAATGATACCGGTAAAATATTAATAGATCAAAATAATTATATTAAAAGTTTTACAGAAAAAGAATTGCCAAAGGAAGCAATAACAAAAAATATTAATACTGTTTCAAGTTTAGGTATATATAGATGCAAAACAAATTTTTTCAAAAATCTTCCTATTTCAGTAATTTCTTTGGAAGAAAAACTTTTGCCCAAATTAGTTGAAAAAAAAATTGTGAAAGCATCAATTTTTAAAAGCGATTTTCAGGATTTTGGAACTCACGAAAGGTATAATGAATTGAAGGAAAAAGTTGATGAGTATTTAAAAAATAGAAAACTTATATAGGATGGTAAATAAATTTAATTCTATTATTATTGGAAAAGGTTCTGGGTTAAGTAAATTAATTTCTCAAGATTTAGGAATATCTAATTTACCTTCAAGTCAATTAAATAATCTAAATCTTTCAAGTTTGCAGAACATAATATACACCTCATGTGATCCTTCAAATAATTTAATAAAAAAAGACATAAAAACATATTTAGAAAAAAATATTTTAAATATTTACAGAATTATTAAATCAGGATTTAGAGGAGAGTTTACCTATATTTCATCAATTGATACTGGACATTTTGAGATAACTAGAAATGACTTGCCATTTCAATCTGAAAAAATGTTTACGCCATATTCATTAAGCAAATATTTTGCTGAATCTTTGATCCTTTCTGAAAATAAATTTCATAAGTGCAATATCTTAAGATTAGGTCTTATATTCCCAACTAAGTGTAATAATAATTTCGATAAAGCTTTGAACTCGAAACCTGAATCAATAAATATTAATTTAAATTCCTCTTTTTACATCACTCCTTATTCACTCATATCAAGGTTTTTAAATAGTTATAAAACAAAACAGGAAAAATTAAATTATGGTTATTTATCTTCATCAAATAAGGTGTATCTTTCTGATATTTTGAAATTGAGAAATATAAAATATAAATCTAATAATAATTTATATACATATAGAAGTAAAGATAAAGAAAAAAATATAGACGATTTGGTTGAGAATTTAAACTATAATTGGCAGGAGGAGGAAGACTACAACTCCTTAATTGGAAAATGTTTAAATCTTAATGGAAAAGATGCTATTCTCCCTCATTGATTATTAAATATATGTGGTAATTAAGTAATCTATTTAATAACTTAAACTGAGGTAATTATTATTTTTATTATTATTATTATTATTAGATTTATTTGTTAAGTTATCTAATCAATAAGTCTTTTAAACAAAATCTCTAGACAAACTAATTTAAAATAATTAAATATTTATTTATTATTTGTATGGCAAATATATTAGTTACTGGAGGGACAGGGATGATTGGCAGATATCTCGTTCCTTTACTAATAAATTTAAAGCATAATGTAACAGTAGCTTCTCTAGATGGAAAAGAGTTATGTCATCCTAAAGCAGAATTTAAGAAACTTGATTTAAGAAACATAGAAAATTGCTTAAAGGTTTGTGACGGCATCGATCATGTTTATCACTTGGCAGGGGTTAAGGGATCTCCCAAAATGTGCAGAGAACAGCCAGCTGATTTTTTTGTTCCTACTATAAGCTTTAGTATTAATATGATGCAGGCAGCTAGAATTAAGGGAGTTAAGAAATACTTATATACAAGTTCAGTTGGAGTTTATCATCCATCTGAAATTTTCAAAGAAGACGACGTATGGAAAACATTTCCATCAGAAAATGATAAATTTGCTGGATGGGCTAAACGAATGGGTGAACTACAAGCAGAAGCATATCAAATTCAGCATAAGAATTCAGACAATTTATACTGTATAGTCAGACCTGGAAATGTATATGGAAGATATGATAACTTTGACCCCCTAACTGGGATGGTAATACCATCTTTAATATCTCGTATTTTTCAAGGTGAGTCCCCTTTAAAAGTTTGGGGTAATGGTAAACCAATTAGAGATTTTGTTCATGCCTCAGATGTTGCAAAAGCAATGATTTTTGTTATGGAAAATAATATTGATAAGCCTGTAAACGTCTCATCCGGCTTCCCAACAGAGATTAAAAAAGTTGTAGAAATCATTACAAGTCATTTTGAAGATGCAAAATTTATTTTTTCAGACGAAGGAGTTTCCGGCGACAATAAAAGATTAATGGATGTCTCAAGATTAAAAAGTTATGGTTGGCAACCTGAAGTAGAATTGGAAGATGGAATTAAAGATACAATAGATTGGTTTAAATCTGAGGGTTTTAAGGGCTACCAAAGATATAATTCTTTTAAAGAGGAAAACTAAATAATGAAAATTATAATTTCTGGTGCCACAGGATTTATTGGCAGAAACCTTGTAGAATATTTTTGTAAGGATAATAATGAAGTTATTGCAATTTACAATAATAGAAAACCACCATATGAATTATTATCAAAAGCTAAATGGATTCAGGCTGATTTAAGAGTCCCAAAAATCCTCAAAGAGTTTTTACCTAATACTGATATATTTTTACAATTTGCAGCAACAACATCGGGAGCTAAAGACATAACAGAAAGACCATTTATTCACGTTACTGATAATGCTGTGATTAATTCTTATCTTTTAAGAGAAAGTTTTGAAGCAAAAGTAAAACACTTTATTTTCCCAAGTTGTACAGTTATGCTTCAGTCTAAAGAATTTCAGGCTGAAACTGAGTGGGATCCAAGAAAAGAGATTAATAAGAATTACTTTGGCGTTGGAAATACAAAGGTTTATATAGAAAAAATGTGTAAATTTTACTCAGGAATTGGAATGAAAACGACTGTAATTCGTCACTCAAATGTTTTTGGACCGCATGATAAATTTGATCTAGAAAGAAGTCATGTTTTAGGAGCTACAATAAGAAAAGTAATAAATGCAGTTGATGGGGGGGAGATAAATGTTTGGGGATCAGGGAAAGCAAGAAGAGATTTTATTTATATAAAAGATTTAATTTCTTTTATAGAAAAAGCGTATTTTAATCAAAAAGAATCTTTTGGTTTATATAACTGTGGCATGGGTTATTCCTTATCAATTAATGAATTGGTTGAAAAAATTATTTTTGTAAGTGAAAAAAATCTTAAACTTAAAAATGACATATCAAAACCTGATATCGTTACTGCACTTTCTCTAGATTGTTCAAAAGCTGAAAGAGAAATTAAATGGAAAAACTCTACTAACTTTATGGATGCGCTCAGAGAAACTTATATTTGGGCACAAAATAAGTATGTATAATTTAAGTATTTCAGGAATAATAGATCAATCTTTAAAAGATCATAAATCTACAATTTCTTATGTAGAGTCCAATGATTTTAATGTTAAATTTTCTGATTCACTGAAGATGATATTTGATTCTATTCAAAATCAAGGATGTATTTTTACTTGTGGTAACGGTGGGTCTTTCTCTGATGCTCAACATTTTACAGCCGAACTAGTAGTTAGATATAAGAGAGATAGAGAACCATTATCTTCTATTACTTTAGGATGCAACTTATCTAACATCTCAGCTTGCTCAAATGATTACTCTTACGAATACATATTTGAAAGAGACTATAAAGCCTTAAGTAAAAAGGAAGACACTCTAATTGCTATATCAACAAGTGGTAATAGTCCTAATATAAGGAAAGTTTTAAATTTTGCTAACGAAAAAAAAAGAAATTGGATTTTACTAACTTCTGACAAAATTAAAAATGAACCAAGTGGAGGGATTGTTATTAAGTTTCCTTTCTCATCTACAGCGGCTGTACAAGAAGCTCATATCTTTACATTACATTTACTTTGCAGATCTATTGATGATTTAATTTTGGGAAATGAAAATAGTTGAAATTTTGAAGTTATAAATTTCTAAGAAAATAAAATTGTATTTCAAGTAAATGAAGTTTTGAATATCTTTTCATTTAACTTATATTTTTAAATATAGAGTTTATAGGATAATTTAATATGTCAATACATCTATAATTTGATTTGCAAGGTATCTAAATCTAAACCTGTTAGCCTTATTCGATATCAAAAATTTATAAATTCTTTTTCTATAGTTAATTAATTCTTCTTCATTAATAGATTCTAAGTAATTTATTAGTTCATTAGGATTTGTTTTATTGTCAATTCTTATATAAGTATCTTCAGGGATTTCTTGTATCTTGTTACCATAGTAAACTGGAATTGATCCAACTAACATTGGATCAAAAATTTTTTCTAGAACCATTTTGGGTTCAGCAATATAGGGTTCTATTGCTAATGAAAATTTATATTTATTCATTGTTTTTAATTTACTTTTTACACTTCCTTTACTTATGATACTCTTTTGAAAATTACTATAAAATTTTTGAAAAAATTTCTTTAAAAAATTTACTCTTATAACAATACTTAGAAAAGGTAGATCTCCAGGAATAGCTGGCTCTTCCCAAAATTTACCATAAAGTGAAAAATTTCTATTTTTACATAGAGACTTTACAAATTTGTTTCTAAAAATGTAAGTAGTCTTTTTGCTTAAATAAAATTTATTAGAGGCTATAAAACAAAAAAGTTTTTTTCTTGTTTTTAAAATTGAATTTTTATTTTTAATAATTTCATCTTTATCTGGAATACTCGCAGAAGTGAACAATATATAATTTCTTTTTTTACTTAATTTTTTACTACCAATACAATTTATTAAAATCTTTTTATATATTATTGGGAATAAGAGACTATATCTTGGTCTGCTAATAGGTGTTTCGTCAGCAACGTAAAAAAGATCAATTTTTTTTATAAATAAATTTCTCAGTAAGAAATTTAGTATGGTGGTTATCCTTTGCTCATTAAAAAAGATTACTCTGTCATATCTAAAATGTTTTTTTTTATCATAAATTTCAAAAATAATATTTTTCTCTTTCCCTTTTTTTATTAACTCTAATAATTCTAGATTCCCATTTTCTCTTAATCCATCACTCTCTCCAGATAAATTCAAAGGAAAGTAATCCTTTATCCCAACAAGCATAATTAATTTTCTTATTATAATAAATTAAATTTATTATAAATTTTGTAAGTTTTAATAAAGAAATCTATAAAGAAATCTTTATTTATATATACTCTATTTCACCTTTATCATTAAATTTAATATTTTTCATACATTTATTTTTAATATTATTATTGTGTGTTATGAAAATTATCAATGATTCTGAAAACTCATAAATAAGATTATCTATTATTTGATTTTGACTTAATTCGTCTAATGCATTAGTTGATTCATCTAAAACTAATATTTTGGGTTTTATTAACAAAGCCCTTGCTATACCAATGCGTTGTTTTTGCCCACCACTTAGATTAATTGCTCGTTCGCCAAGAATAGTATTTAATCCTAAAGGAAATCTATCTATAATTTTTGTTAAACCAGTTAAATTTAGACATTTAGATAAATAATTCTCATCTTCTATAAGTTCTTTATTACCAAAGCAAAGGTTTTCAAGAAAAGAGCCATTTATTAGTGGTACTTCTTGAGGAACGTAACCAATACTTTTACTATTTTTAAAATCCTCTGGTAAAAATATGTATCCTTTAGAAGGAGATAATAATCCAGTTAATAAATCTACAAAAGTTGTTTTTCCACATCCTGAATCTCCAGTTATAGAAACAGAAGATGGAAATTGTATTTCTAAATTAATATTATTTAGTAAGAATTTATTTTTTTTCTGATTTGTAGAATTTTCAGATGAATAATTATTTAAATGATAGCTGTAAAATACATTTTTAAATTTTATACTATCTCCCAAAAACTTTAATCTTCTTTTTGGTATTCGATTTACATGGAAATATTCATACAAATCACTAATTGAGAATGAATAAGCGAGTATGTATGCATAAATTCTATAGATTTGCTGAAAAGCAGGTAAAAGCTTTTGACATGAGAAGATTAAGGCGATTAAGAAATATATAGGAATATTCATACCTTCTAATAATATTGAACTCCCATATAGGATACATAACATTGTTAGTCCTAATGCTTCAAGAATGTTTCTAGGGAATTGCTCTAAAAACTCACTAAAAGCCATTCTCTCTCTCAGTCTTGATTCTTGCTTATAAAAAGTTTTTGTATAGAAATTTTGCACTTGAAAATGTTTTATGGTTTTTAAAGATTTAAATGCTTCTAACATATATCGGTTTATATTCTCAAACTGGGAGGATATTTGGCTTGAATTTTTCTTGAATTGCGGTTTCGTAAACTTTAATATTATTAAATAAGGGATTAAAAGAAATATAAGAGAAAATAAGGTTGCCCCTGTATTTAGAATTAAAAGAGTAATTATTAAAATTATAGAAGTAGTAAAATAGCCTATAAATATTATTATGTTTTTCAGAATAGAAATAAAAATAGTATTTGTAGTTAAAAAATTACTAGCATACTTACTTAAATTTTCAGATAACAATAGTTCGTAAGGTTTTGCTAACATTTTGGAATAAGCCTTGCTAAATAAATAAGCTCCTATTTCTCCTGCTTGTTTTGTCGCTAGCCAAGTCGTAAAAGTTTTTAAGAGATTAGAAAAAATAAAAATAATTGCAAAAAATGAAATTGCAAAAAATTGTTCATGACTTTGCGTTTTAAAAGTTATTTTAAAAATTGTATTTATCCAAGGTATAGTTTCATTCAATAATTCTTTGTTTACAAGTACTTTGTAAACAGGAATTATCAAATAAACTGAAAAAACTTCAAAAATTGAAGAAAAGATGACTAACAAATTTAATAAAAATAAATTTTTCTTCTGACTTGAAGAAGAAAAATATAGTAAATTGATTATTTTTTTTATAGATGAAAAGTCGAACATATGATTATTTGGATGAATTAAAAATAATCTCGCATGGCGAATTAGTTAAGTTGTGTTTAACTATTGTGTAATCTTTCATCTTTTCAATAAAAGATTTTTGTAATTTTTCTTCTACAAAAAAAATAAAAAAACCACCTCCACCCGCACCTAGAAGTTTCCCAGACAAGGCACCTTCCTGCTTGGCTTTTTTGTAAATATGGTTTAAATTGTCCTTTTTTGATGATTCAGATAACATTTTTATCTTTTGTTCCCAAGACTCTTCAAGATATTCAGCGAAATTATAAAATGAGAGATCCTCATTTATTATTTTGCTTTTCACCTTATCAGCTATTTTTGCGATATTTTCTAAAGATTTATATCTTATTTCTGCACTAATATTTTGATTTTGTTTTTGAATTAAACTAGATGTTCTTAATTCTCCAGTGTATAACAATAACATTTTATTTGAAATATCTTTAACCAAAGAAGAGGAATTATCTACTCTTAAAATCCTATAGTCCCCATTTTTGTTTATAGATAATAAGTTAAAACCTCCATTACATGTCTGTATTTGATCCTGAATGCCTACATTTTCCTTTAGTATTTCTTGTTCAAAATAAATTGTTTTTTTAGTCAAATCTTTTATCAAAATTTTTTTATTTTTTAAGGCTTGGAGAGCTAACAAAAGTGCAGCGGAGAATGCAGATGAAGAACCTAATCCGCTTCTTGCTGGCAAGTCACCATCAGTATGGATTTCTAATCCATTCTTAATCTTTAAATAATTGAGCGCACCTTTTATTGCTGGATGATCGATATTCTTTATATCATTTACTTCTTCTATCTTTGACCAAGAGATTCTATAGTCATTTCCATAGAATGGTAATAATTTTCTAATGGTTACATAGCAAAAAGCATCAATTGAGGAGGATATTATAGTTGACCCTTTTTTTTTATACCAAAAAGGAAAATCTGTCCCACCTCCAAAAAAAGAAACTCTATATGGGCATCTAGTAATTATCATTTATCTTTGTAAGAAAATATTTCCTTCTTTTTTAACTCTATCTCTCCAGTAATTTAAAAGATCTTCAAGAGTCTCTTGATAAGTGATTTTGGGTTCCCAGCCAGTCTTTTTAACAAACTTAGTAGTATTTGGGATTTGTAAATCTGCATCTATCGGCCTTAATCTGTCTTTATCTACACTAAATTCAATAGATTTATAAGAAGATAAATCTATTAAATCTTGCAATATCTCACTAACTTTTAGACTCACCTTCCCCCCAATATTATAGTATTGTCCAGGCTCTGGTGATTTATTAACTAACATCCAATATGCATTAACTGCATCTCTTACATCTGCTATTGTCCTTAAAGATTCTAAGTTCCCAACTTTTACAATAGGTTTTTGGTATCCTGCCTCAATAAGAGCAATTTGTTTTGCAAATGTTGATTCCATAAAAACATCTCCTCTCCTAGGCCCTGTATGTGTAAACATCCTTGTGATTTGGGTATTTAATTTGTATGCTTCTGCGTAATATCTTCCTATTAAATCAGTACCGCATTTTGAAATAGCATATGGAGAGGCGGGGTGAAAAGGAGTCTCTTCATCAATTGGAACCTTATCTTTTGGAACTCTTCCAAAAACTTCAGAAGAAGAACACACATGAATTATTGCTCCAGGTGAATATTTTAAAGCTGCATTTAAAATATTTTCCGTTCCATTAATATTTGTTTTATATGTTTCATGTGGATTAGTAAATGAAACTTGAGGGTAACTTTGAGCAGCTAAATGGAAAATAAATTTGAACTGATGTTTTGAGAAAAGATTATTAACTCCAATATTGTCTGTTATGTCACAGTGTTCTAAAAAAATTCTTTGCTTTTTATTTATTAATGGAATGTGTTTTGAAATATTATTTATTGGGCTTCTCCATCTAGAAATTCCAACTATCTCAAAGTCTGTATTTTCTAGTAAGAAATCTAACAAATGAGACCCCACCATTCCTGTAATTCCAGTTATTAGTATTTTCATAAACTAAATGTGATTATCTAAAAAATTTTTAATTGTTGAAATTACTTTGCTACTATCTGCGTCACTAATATCTTGATGACAAGGTATTGCTAGCCCATCTTCCGATATGGATTGGGATATTTTTAAATCAGTATCTTTAAAGTGTTCGAAATTTCTTACGACTGGTTGAATTGCGAAGTTGCCCGCTAAAAAAGGTCTAGATTCAATATTTTCTTCAATTAACTTTTGTCTTAACTCATCTCTTCGACCTTTTAATTTGCCTGTTAAAACTAATGGGAATCCAAACCAGCTAGAATTCCCTTTTTCTTTAGGTTTAATGAATTTGATTAAATCTTGATATTGATTAAAGAAAGAAGTGTAAATATTTGCCGATTGTGTTCTTTTTTTTATAAACAAGTCTAGCTGTTTTATTTGTTCTAAACCAATTGCGGCTTGTGGTTCGGATAGTCTTAAATTGTAACCAACATAATTAAAGATAAATTTTGGATCTAGCATTGAATATTTTTTAAATATTTCATCATCTTTGCTTAAATGTCTTAGCCAACCATGTGAACGAATAGATTCGGCAATTATTAAATCTGAGGGATCTTTGAAACAAGTCAAACCTCCCTCTAGAGTACAAATATGATGTGAATAATAAGAACTAAATGTTGAAACTGTTCCAAATGTTCCAGCTTTCTGATTATCCCATTCAGCACCCATACTTTCGCATGTATCTTCGATTAGAATCAAATTATTATTTTTTATTATTTGGCAAATTTCTTCCATATCTGCAGGACATCCATAAGTATGAATAAGCATAAGAGCTTTAGGTTGATACTTCTCAATTAAAATTTCGAGGTTCTTCGAACAAATATTGAAGTCAATATCATTACAATCACAAAAAATAGGAATTAGACCATATTGAACTAAAGGAAAAACAGTTGTAGACCAAGATAAAGCTGGAACAATGACCTTATCACCTTTTTTTAGTTTTGAAGATTGAATAAGAGTTGATATTGCTAACAAATTTGCTGATGAACCAGAATTACAGGAGAGAACCTGATGAGATCCTCCTAGATAATCCGAATAAAATTGCTCATATGATTTAACTAATGCACCCATAGTGATTTTATTTTCCAAGATCGCCTTCATGCATGCAAAAGTTGATTTGTAGTCTAATGTTGATGAGTGTAATCTAATCGACCTTTCTTTTAAATCGAAATCATTTTGTTTCCTCGTAGCATAAATATTTTTTAAATCGTTTTCTAATTCTTGTAATTTAGAGTTAAATTCTTCCCCAAATTCAGTTTGATGAGTTAAATAATTCATTAAAAAGGACCTTTAAAAGATTTTATTTCTGGACTTTCAGGAATTACTATATCAGAATTAATATTAAGTAAAGCGAGAATACTTTTTGCAATACTTGTTGGAGTTGGATAATAAATATTCTCTAGATTCTTAGGGGTAGGGCAAGGGGATTCAGCATAACCCAATATCTGGCTTTCCCCTCTAAATCCTGAAATATACATATCACATAGAATATCTTTTACAATGGAACATTTAGTCCACCCATTATCAATTAATAAAACCTTTCCTGTTCTTTTGGCAGATTCTAAAAGGTTATTTATGGAGAAATTAGTAAGATTAATTAATGAGAAATGGTCAATTTTAATTCCTTTTTCTTTTAATACTGATATTGCTCTACTTGCTTCTAAAGAAGTATGAGATAAAGATATCAAAGTTAAGTCATTACCATTCTCTAACTTCCTAATATCAGGATAATAATTCTTATCAAATATTACGTGACCGGAATTTTTGTATAACATCCTATTTTCTACAATAATAACTGGATTATTATATTCTGTCGCCCATATCAGGGAATTATACATATCATGAGGCGTTACAGGTGCTAAAACTGTTAAACCGGGAATAGAAGATAAAAAACTATGAAAAGATTGAGAATGTTGAGCTCCTTGACCCCAGCTTCTCCCTATTATTGCTCTAACAATAAAAGGACAATTAGATTTTCCATTAGATAAGTACTTTATCTTAGCAGCCATGTTTATCAATTGATTCATGCACAGCAATAGAAAATCGAATCTTTGGTGTATATGAATTGGTCTAAACCCATTAATAGCCATCCCAATCCCAATTCCTGTCATTGCATCTTCTGAGAGAGGTGTATCGAAACATCTGGATTCTCCAAATTCTTTTACAAGTCCCTTTGTTGTCCCATACATTCCCTTGGGATCATCAACTCCTAAACCATAAACCAAAACTTTGTCATTTCTTCTCATGGCAAATTTAGTTGCTTCTCCGCAAGCTTCACCATAATTTAAAAATTTGGATAGGTATTTAGTAGACATGTTTTAGTAACGAATCCTCATCCGCATCTTTTTTATTATGCGAATTTGAAAAAATTTGTTCAACTATTTGTGTCACTTTAATATTTATTTCTTTTACTTCTTCTTTTGAAATTCCCCATAAATCTGGATTAGTTTCAATATCAAATTGCTTCCAATTATTTAATTCATTTTCATCTCTATACCCTAATCCCCAATCATAGCCCACCCCTACATGTTCTAACCATCGATAACATTTTACAATTAAAAAGTGAGGTTCATGATTGCGAACTTTTTCAATAGCTTTATTAACTCCTAGGAATAAATCTTTTGGGTTTTCATATGAAAAACTACTAGTCTCGATTCCATATGCTGATATTCTTTTTTCATATGAGGTATCAGGGGTCCTAGCATTTTTCTTTGAGTGAATAGCAAGTTCATTGTCTTCGCATGCAAATAGAATTGGTAAATTTTTTAATGCGGCATAATTTATTGATTCAGTGAAAACCCCTTCCTCCATAGCTCCATCCCCAAATTGACATATAACAATTCTATTTTTATTATCTAGAAAATTTAGTCTTTTTTGAGCTTCAGCAATCCCAACAGCAACAGGTATCCCTGATGCTACTATTGCACTTGTCCAAGGCATGCCCATTTCAATACATCCTAAATGCATAGACCCCCCCCTGCCTCCAAATTCCCCTGTTTCTTTTGCAAATAATTCGTCTGCTATGGATTGAGGATTATTAGAAAGTGATAAAGCTAGCGCATGACTACGGTAATTTCCAACAATTTTGTCTTCTTTTTCAATATTTTCAGCAAGAAGAACACTGAATAATTCTTGGCCGATACTTAAATGAACCGGGGACTTTACAACGTCAGTATGGTAAATTTCTATTATCTTTTCTTCAAATCTTCTAACAAACAATACTTTTTCAATTATTTTTTTATTCATATTAAAATTTACAATGCAAAAAAAAATTATTATTTTTGATAGGGATAATACTTTAAATATTGATGAATTTGGTTATGTTCATAATAAAACTAAGTGTGAATTATTTGAGGATGTATATGATTTTTTTTCTTTAATAGATACATTTATTAATGTTTGTGTTGTTACTAATCAGTCAGGGATAGGAAGAGGATATTTTACCGTCCAGGATATGGAAAACTTTAATGAAGAAATAAATAGGTTAATTAGATTTAAAACTAATCACAGAGGAATTGATCGCTTCTTTTTTTGCCCTCATGTTCCTTCTGACATGTGCAATTGTAGAAAACCAAATAATGGTTTAATAAATGAAGCTCTTAAATATTTCAAATGCAAACCCAGTGAGGCATTATTAATTGGTGATAAGGTATCTGATTGTGAGGCTGGATTAAGTGCGGGAGTATTAAGCCTATTAATTGATAGAAATTTTCAATCTTTGAATAATGCAAAAAAATCTAAATTTATTACATTAAACTCTTTAAACATAGAAAATCTAAAAAAATATTTAAGTTAAATTTAGATTCTATTTAAATACTAAATTTTTCTGGCCTAGGAATGATATTACTATTAAAAAAGGAAGAGCAAAAAATGCAGCAAGATTCTTATTTATACCGAACAATTTTGAAATGTAATCAATACTTAACCAATTGATAATCCATAGAGTAGAAGATAATATTAAATAATTAAAAAATATTTTCAATGTGTATTTTTCTACTTTGAATACTTTTTGTCCGTAAAGTGAGAAACCAATAATAAGATTTGAAATTTGAGATATTAAAGTAGCAAAATAAGTTTCAGTAAAAACAAGCATTATCTGAAGAATAAAATTTGTAAAAAGGAAATTTATAGTTCCATAGTATAAAAATCTCTTTTTCTCAGGATTTATATTTATTAAATAAAATAATTTTCTCAACTAAAAAATTTTTAAAATTTAATTTTGTTTAATATTTTATATTATTTATTTATCTTAAGAAAAATATTTTTCAAGAAATGAAAAAAATATTAAGATTAGTTAGAATATTTTTTAAATATCTAATAAGCGTTAATGAATATAAGAAATGATAAAAACACAATATTTACAAATAGACCAATACTAATAATTGCTAATAGTAGCTGGTATTTGCATCACTATAGATCCCTGCTAATAAAAGAAATATCTTTAAAAAATCAGTTGTTCACTATGTCTCCAATTGATAAATATAGTAAAAAACTTTCAGAAAATTCAATTTATATTCCATGGAATATTCATAGACAAAATGACTTTAATTTGTTTTCATTGATTTTTTCTCTTTTGAAATTATTGCTAATGGTTAGAGCATTGAAGCCAAAGTTGATACATTCGCATACTCTTAAAACTAATCTTTTATCTGCAATAGTTGCATCTTTGTATGGATTACCATGTGTACTATCTTTTGCAGGAATGGGTAGATTATCAAAAAGTAAAGGAATAAAATATAGTTTTTTTAAATTAACTATAAATTTAATTTATCAATTTTCTATTCGTAAAAGAAAGAATAAGTGGAAATGGGAGAAAACAAAAAAGAGATCTTTCTTTATTTTTCAAAACCCAAATGATCAAAAGATTTTTAAAAAAATTGTTCCAGATTTAAAAAGTTTTTCTAATAAGGTTATACCAGGATCAGGGGTTCCTTCTAGATATTTTGCAAAGGATATTATTTTTAAAAATAAATGGTTAGATAAAAATGTAAATAAAAGTATTAAGTTGGAAGATATTTCTTTTATATATTGTGCAAGGTTATTAAAGTCCAAAGGAATTTATATATTTTTAGATTTATTAAAAGAGTTTTCATCATCTAGAGGTTTTATTTTTGGTGATATTGATCCATCTAGTAAGGATTCATTAAATCCTAGAGATTTAAAAGAATTGTCGGAAGTTTATTCTAATGTTTTTTTTGAAGGAAATGTTAAAGATCCAATGCTTAAAATTAAGGAGTCTTATCCAATCTTAATAGTCCCTTCAAATTATGGAGAAGGTCTATCAAGGTCTATTATTGAAGCATTGAGTTTAAAAATTCCTGTAATTTGTTCTCAAACTGCTTTAAGTGGGACATTTAATGAAAAATATCTTTTCTATGCCAATATAAATCAGAGTTTTTTTTATAAAAATAAAGTTTTTGAAATAATCAATAATTATGAAAGAAAAAAATTAATAACATTAATAGATAAAGGTTTTAATAAAGTTAAGAATAATTTAACAGAAGAAAAAATTGTACAAAGCACTATTTCAATCTACGATAAACTATTAAAAGACAATAATTCCTCATATCTAATTAAAAAACAAAAATATAATGAATCATTTTGGCTGGCTCAATAATTTCTATTAATTTATAGGTAACTTATCTTCGATATTTTTTGAGTAACTTATACAAATGATAATTTTTTAAACAAGATTTTACCTTTAATATGCCAGCCATTATGTTTAACCTTGATATTAATATTTCTTTTTTTTAAATTTAAAAAAGTTTTATCAAATTTTATTTGGATTCTCCCCTAGTGTTCAAAATTTAACAAAAATCTCATTGGGAATAAGGGAAATTATGAGAAAAATTATAATGGACTTTTTAAATACTTAAATCTATTAGGAAATATTTTTAAAACTTAAACAAAATTTTTAAAATCTTACAAAAAAATATTAAAAAATTTTAATGCAAAATATGATGTTCTAAAAATTCTTCAATTTGTTTAATTTATCGTAATATTAGAAATTGTCTTCTTAAATTCTTGTATTAATCTAATTTATTGATTTGTTATTACTAATTGGATTAATAATAAAGATAAATGTTACCAAAATTGGTAATACTGAACTGAAGAATCTTACCGCTGCCGCTGCATTTGCTTGAGATAAGAATGCAAATATTGAAAAATAAAATATGAAAAATGATATTTTTATAATAAAAAAGATACTTAACCGCGGATCCTTTAACCAATAAATAAAATTACAAAAAATTCCAATAAGATAACTTGATAAATGGTTATAAATGATTGCAATGGACTTTATAAATGAATCATTCAAATGTATAAAATTTATGCCTAGAAATCCTTGATAAAAGTTTTGAAAATATACTTCGCGGACAAATAGTGGATTTATTGTTGTAAAAGTACACCCACCTTTACATGGTGGAATTGCCAAAGCAAACCTCCAGGACAATCCAGAATATAAATTTTCAAAATTTGTAAAAATAAATATGAAAAAAATAGTTGTAAAAAGTAGAAACATTTTTTGATTTATTAAATTTGTGTAATAATAAATAAAGCTAAATAAAAGTATTAACGAGAAATAACCAGCTAAGTCTCGAAATCTAAATATAAATATTAATAAAATAAATAGATAAAAAGCATCTAGTAATTTGAGATTTTTTCTTTCAATTATCTTTAAAATATTTATACATAATACAGAAGTTAAAGCAATTGCAATTATGTCTTTCCCAGCAAAACTTGTAAAAATAATAGATATTGGACCAAGGAGGGCAATAATAATTGCATATTTAAGAAATTTTGCACTTATTCTCTCTTTTAAAGGTGTGATCTTTAAAATTAAGTCACTTAAGATAAATACATTTCTATAGTAGAAAATACTTAGTAGTATCTCACCTGCATATGTTGTCGTCGAAAAAAAGTTATTTGTAATAACATTTCTCCAAACTAGTTTTGTGGTTAAAAAATTATTTGGAATAAAGTACTTATATCTATCGCCTTGAATAAAATCTAAATTTTCCCTGATAACAACAACAAAAACACAAATTAATATGATGTAAATATATAATTTCTTAAATCTCATGATCTTTCACTAAGATTTGTTCACAACTATTTTAAAATTTTATTTGTATAGTTCTTTTTTTATTAATATTTAAAAATATAGTTATATTTATAAATAATAAGTATTTGCTTTTCTGAAATTTTAATTTAATATATAATGATAATTAATAAAAATGCAGACAATACAAATTCAAATATATCCTCTTATCATTTCTTTTTTTTTAACATATTTTTCCATACCTTCAATAATTAAGTTTTCAAAAAAAAAAGGATTACTTGATTTCCCCAATAATAGAAAATTACATAAATCTCCAACTGTAAGACTTGGAGGTTTATCAATATTTATTGGGCTATATTCTTCTTTATTGATTGGCTTTATTCTTGATATTTTCCCTCAAAAAAATATCCTTGATATCAATATAATTTTAGCTTTTCTTCTGGGCGGTTTTTTGTTTTTTTGTCTGGGTTTCATTGAGGATTTAAAGAGTTTATCTCCTTTCTTGAGATTAACTTTACAATTTATTTTTTCTTTTATTTTGTGGTTACAAGGATTAAAAATTGAAGGTTTAAATTTGTCCATTGCTGATACAACTTTTTTTGATTATTCAATCTCAAATGCGTTAAGTATCCCATTAACTTGTTTTTTTATAGTAGCCATAATAAATGCATTTAATTGGATGGATGGATTAGATGGTTTAGCTTCAGGGGTCGCAATAATACTTTTCATATCACTAACTTTCTTTGAAAATAATAATATTTTTTTGATTTCATCTTTAATAGGATCCTCATCAGCCTTTTTGATTTTTAACATTAGAGGATCAACCATCATGATGGGGGATGGAGGTTCTTATTTATTAGGATTATTTATTTCATTAATGACAATTTATGCATCTTACTCAAATGATTTTAAAACTCATATTAAATCGATTAATATTGCGGTTCCATTTTTTCTACTTTTAGTGCCATTATTAGATATGGCAAGGGTAATGTTTATAAGATTAATTAATGGCAGGTCAATTTTTTATCCAGATAATAAACACTTACATCATATATTTTTAAAAAGTGGATTTGGCAAAATTAAATCAGTTTTGATTATCCTAATTTTAATATTATTTTTTTCATATCTTGGTATAATTTTTACTTCTTAAAATTCTTTAAATTTTTTTTAAGTATTGAGAAAAAAAGTAAATACTTTAGGTTTCGATCGCAAACCATCCAGCTATATTTACATCTAAAAATTTTAGTCTTCGCAAAAATTGATCAATTTTTTCTCTCTTAATACCTTCTGTTTCACATAGTAAAAATTGTTGATCAGTTTCACTAAATTTATCTAATTTATCAGTTGTGTAAAAAGTCTTTTCTTTAAAAATATTATTTAAAGATTCACATAAACTTATTCCAAAAGATTTTGTATTTTCTCCTAATGTGATTAAGAGTATTTTCTTAGAATCACTTAATATCAAGTTGCTTTTGGCAAAAAGATCTATATATTCTTCCCATGAATTTTGATCATTTATTGATAATTTTTCAATAAAATTAAATGGGATTAATTTTTGCAAATCTGAAATTTTGTATATTTTTTTTTCTGAGTTTTCAATAAAATATGACGTTATAAATGCTATTAAAAGACTTGAAAAAAACCATCTAAGTACTATCTGAGATCTGTTTGGGAAAATTCTATTTTCAAGCAAAGTTGGTTTAGTAATTAGATCCCAAGGTTTTTTATCTCTTGCTTGATCAAGTTTTAAAGCAATCAACTGACCCTCAAGATCGGCTTGAATCCTGCTAATTCTTGTAGCTTTTTGCCATAAATCTTGATATTTTAGTACTACTTCTATTGGTCTTTGATTAATTTTTTTTCTTTTTTTTAATAAATATTGTTTAGTCTTCAAATCATTAATAATTGAATTTTTAAGTAAAAGAGATTTTCTTTCGATTTCTAATGACAAATCTCTAATATATTTAGAATCACTAGTGAAAATTTGTTGATATCTTTCTAATTTTGCAATGCTTTCAATAAAATTCTCAGTCTGCATTCCACCATTTAAATTAGCAAAAGAATATATTTCTAATGGATCATCAATTTCAGAAATTTTTTCTAATTGGTTATTTATTAACTTTAATTCATTACTTTCATTAATACCTCCGTTCATAAAATTTGGTATTGACTGGGATTCATCATTATTATTGCCATTATCCTGAACAGTTTGAGGGAAAGGCATTTCATTTTTAATTGAATAAAGTTGAGCCGCTTCCATTGAATTCTTGCTTTTTGAAGAGAATAAATTTATCTGATTGTTTAAATAATCAATACCTCTTTTGATTTCAGATCTACGTTTATTGCCAGTGTAGGATTGATACTTCTGGGTGATTTTATTTAATACTGGCAATATTAATGTCTTATCTTCATCTTTATATTTAATATTTAAGACGCTAGTACCTTTTTCTAGTTTTATTGTTAAGTCTTTCCTCCAATTCTTAAATGATATATCTTGATTTTTTTTCTCATCTTTTACAAACTCAAAGACACTCATTAATACTGAAGGGCTTTTCAATATTTCTACTTCTGTTGATAATTTTGATGAAACATTCCCAAATCTGAGTAAACTTGCGGCAGATCTTCCACCACTTAAGTTTGGCATTGATGAAGATGAATTGTTATTTTCATCTATTACAATTTGAAATTCTCCTCCCCAAATTTCTTTCTGTTGATAAGAATAAAAAATACTTAGTAAGAAACTAGAACTGACAATTGTAAGTATTAACTTTAAATTTCTAATTAAAAATTTTCGAATATATTTAATTTCTATATCCTCCATCCCTAAATTTGTTTCAATTTTGGTGTCTTTTTGCTGGTTTGAATTTTCCATATTTATTTAAACTTAAATAATAATTTGATTTTTGTTTATTAACAAAGTCTCAGAAATGAACCTTTTTCGATACTTTCCTTATAGTAATCAACAGTGGATTGGATGCCATTCTCAAGAGAAATCTTTGGAACCCATCCTAACTTAGTTATTTGACTTATATCCAATTGTTTCTTTGGGTGACCATCAGGTTTAGATTTATCCCAAACAATGGACCCTTGATAATTTGTTGCTTTGGAAATCAATTCTGATAATTCTTTTATACTTATGTCTATACCTGAACCTATATTCATTATTGTGAGTGGATTGCCATTGTTGTCTTTTGGAGCGTTATCTCTATCAGGATCCCAGTTCTCTAAAAGATATATACAAGAATCGCCTAAATCATCAACATGCAGAAAATCACGTCTTGGGGTGCCAGATCCCCAACAAATAACTTCACTTAATGAATCCCTTTTGGCCTCATAGAACCTTCTAATTAGAGCAGGTAATACGTGACTTTTTGTTGGATGAAAATTATCTCCTGGTCCATATAAATTAGCAGGCATTACACTGATTGCATCGAAGTTATGCTGTTTTCTTAATGACTCGCATAATTTTAAGCCTGCAATCTTTGCGACTGCATACCATTGATTGGTCTCTTCTAATGAACCAGTTAATAAAGAATCTTCGACTATTGGCTGTTTAGCAAATTTTGGGTAAATACAATTACTTCCAAGAAATAAAAGCCTTTTTACGTTATTAAGCCAAGCGGTTTCAATAATATTTGTTTGTATTTTTAAATTATCTAATAAAAAATCAGCTGGTTGACTATTGTTAGCAAAAATTCCACCTACTCTAGCTGCTGCAACTATCACGATATCTGGTTTGTTTTTACTAAACCAATTTTGCACTTCAGCTAAATTACTTAAATCCAATTCTTTTCTTGATGGATTGAGTAATTCTCCGCCATGGTTTTTGTCTCCATAACCGTATTTTTTTAATGATCTAAAAATTGCACTACCTGCTAGTCCACTTCCTCCAGCAATAAATATTCTATGATTAGGCAATATTTTCTTATTCATAAAATTGATTTTTATTTAAAGTTAATTAATACCTAAAACTAATAGATGAACTATTGATTTAAATAATATCACCATTTAACTCAGCTAAAAATGATATCTTTCAAATAATATATTATAAAGATAACTTTAAATATAAAGTTCTAATTATTTTAGAAAAAAATTTTTTCTTATTATTCAAAGACTTCTATATTATTATTCGTTGTAATAGTCCTTATACCAATCTATAAATATTTTAATTCCTTTTTTTAAGTTTGTTTTTGGAGATGCTCCAATCCATTCATTTAAAAGTCTATTGTCCGAAAGAGTATTGATAACGTCACCTTTCTGCATAGATGTAAAATCTTTCTTTGCTTCTGAGCCTAGTTCTTTTTCTAGAGTATTAATAAATTCTGTTAGTTGAATTTCCTTATCATTGCCAACATTGAAAATTCTATGAGCACTCCAACTTGATGATGGGAGAGGCTTTTTTGAATTAAATGAATCATTTGGAGTCGCTGGTTTGTTTATCAATTTTATTATTATTTCAATAACATCATCAATAAAGGTAAAACTTCTGGACATTTTTCCATAATTAAATATTCTTAATATTTTTTTATTGATTATTGCATCTGCAAAAATCATTGGAGCCATATCAGGCCTGCCCCATGGGCCATAAACTGTAAAAAACC
>MDTE01183067.1_pt1 | contig 41791 bp, 53 predicted proteins | sample 811231 | NCBI WGS metagenome assembly MDTE01 (sample SAMN05326651, study PRJNA326480) | marine metagenome | isolation source: seawater | place: Indian Ocean: Red Sea | collected 2010
TATTCCTCAAGGTGCTACAGGAGATACAGGCCCTACAGGACCGACCGGCCCAACCGGTCCGAATGGTCCGACAGGACCAACAGGACCAACGGGTTCAACAGGAACGGCGGCGGGTTTCGGAACACCCACCGTTTCTTCCGGTCCTCTTGCTATTACTTCAAGCGGTCCGGATACCGCCAAAATATTCGCTTTTACAATTCCACCGGGCTCAACAGGGCCTACAGGTCCTACCGGCCCTACAGGTCCAACAGGCCCTACGGGCTCAACAGGCTCAACAGGACCTACAGGGCCGGATGGTCCGGATGGTCCAACAGGCCCTACGGGTGCAGCAGCAGGGTTTGGAACACCTACTGCATCCACAGGCCCAATAGGGGTAACGGCAAGCGGTCCGGATACATCTAAAGTTTTTGCTTTTACCATACCTGCTGGTGCAACAGGGCCGACAGGCCCAACAGGGCCGACAGGACCTACAGGGCCAACCGGTGCAGATTCAACGGTTGCTGGGCCTCCCGGCCCTACAGGGCCGACAGGACCTCAAGGACCTACAGGAGATACGGGGGCAACAGGTCCTACCGGACCTACAGGACCGGCTGGAAGCACAGGACCGGAAGGTTTAGTGTGGGAAGGAAATTGGGCTACTTCGACTTCGTATCAAGTGGATGATGCGGTGTATTATACGGTTGAAGAATCATCATATATTTGTATTCAAGCACATACCTCTTCCGGTTCTATACTACCTACTAACACTTCTTATTGGAGTCTTTTGGCGGCTCAAGGAGATACCGGACCTACAGGCCCTACCGGACCTGCTGGACCTACAGGGCCGACCGGACCAACAGGGCCTACAGGCCCTACGGGTGCTGATTCAACAGTAGCCGGACCAACAGGCCCGACAGGCCCGACAGGCCCTACAGGACCAAGCGGCCCTACAGGACCGGCTGGAAGTGATTGAGGAACAGGACCGACAGGACCAGCCGCAGGGTTTGGAACGCCTACAGCAACTACAGGCCCTATTGGTGTAACCTCAAGTGGGCCGGATACGGCTAAAGTCTTTGCATTCTCTATTCCCGCTGGCCCGACCGGACCTGCTGGACCACCCGGACCTACCGGCCCTGCTGGTTCAGACGGAGATGACGGTTCTGATGGTTCAGACGGTGCAGCGGCGGGCTTTGGAACACCTACTGCGACCACAGGACCAATCGGAGTTACTGCAAGTGGTCCAAATACGGCAAAGGTATTCGCCTTTTCTATTCCAGCGGGCGCAACAGGACCAGCAGGGCCGCCCGGACCAACCGGACCACCCGGCCCTACCGGAAATGACGGAGATGATGGGGCTACAGGTCCAACCGGACCACCCGGCCCAACAGGACCGCCCGGACCAACAGGCCCAGCAGGTGATGATGGTTCAGATGGGTCAGACGGCTCAGATGGTGCTGCTGCTGGCTTTGGAACACCGACAGCAAGCACAGGACCAATAGGTGTAACGGCAAGTGGGCCGGACACAGCAAAGATTTTCGCATTCTCTATACCAGCAGGTGATACAGGAGCAACAGGGCCACCCGGAAGCACAGGACCACCCGGACCACCCGGACCTACAGGGCCAGCAGGTAATGATGGTTCAGACGGCTCGGATGGTTCAGATGGTGCGGCGGCTGGATTCGGCACTCCAACGGCCACTACAGGCCCAATTGGTGTAACGGCTTCCGGCCCTGCTACTGCAAAGGTATTCGCTTTTAGTATTCCTCAAGGTGCTACAGGTCCTACCGGACCACCGGGAAGCACAGGACCACCCGGCCCTGCTGGACCACCCGGAAATGACGGGGATGATGGCGCAACAGGACCTACAGGACCTACAGGGCCGACAGGCGGAACAGGACCTACCGGCCCTGCCGCATCTCCGGCTTCTGATGGTAGCGCATCAACTCCGGGCTATAATTTCTCATCAGATACCAACACAGGTATTTACAGAATAGGTAATGATAACTTAGGTATCGCAACTGCCGGAACATTAGCGTTTGAAATTAACTCATCACAACAAAGCCGAGCCGTTGGCGTTGAAATTACGGCTAAATCTGCGCCTGTTGGAAATACAATTGCTTCAAGTGAGTTTGGAACATATATTTATTGGACCGCAGGTGCGCTTAACTTCCCTGCGTCTGCTTGTGCCGCCGGAACAATTTTTACTGTAATTAACAATACGGGTGCTTCGGCAACACCGAGTTTAGGGTCAAATAACTCGATTACTTCGGGTTGGACCGCACACGCCGCTATGGATGATGAAACCGCAAGAACCTATATTGCAGTAGCGAGCGGTTCGTTTATCTATATTGGGTGATTAAATGGTATTTCATTTTGGTGCGGCGGGAACGGCTCAACAACTCAAAACTGCTAATGCCGGAACGCCACCAACAGGCGTTAGTATTGCCGAAAATGCAAGTAGCGGGCAAAATAATGCGTTTAAGACGACTGAAATGGCGGGCATTGAAAGCACTTATGATGTGGATTATTCCGATTGGTCCGGTTCAACGAGCGAATCATTTGGAACACAATATGAAATTGAAGCGAGCGCAGGTGATTTGGGGGATTGGGATGACGCAGGTAAATTGCTCATATATGCCTTTGCTTATCTGCGAGCAACAGGGGCTACATCTTATGCGTGGTCCGGTTCGGTTTATTCTCATAATTTTGGTTCGGGTAGTGGCGACCCAACCGCTTCAATTTCCGGTGTTGGTGCAACATCTCAAGATGCAACAGGCGGTCTTTTTGGAACAGGTGTCGGTTTTACAGTAACTCCGGGTTCGGGCAGGGGTGGTGCTTTGAATTGGCCTACAAACGGAGATTATGTTATTTTCAAATTAACAGGAACGGCTACTAATTCTGATGGTAGCACTACTGCTGATTTATACTTAAGAATCTCATTTACAGGTTGATAATATGAAAATAAATGTTAATATTCCCGCTGGTGTGTCCGGTGATTTTGAAATAGCCCACTACACTAAAGACACGACTGATAATAGGTGGCCTCTTTATTTACTTCATACCAATGAGGCTTATGATAATTATACTGTGTTATTAAAAAAAGGCCACAGTATGCCGTTAATGCAAGACTCAGAAGCAGAATACAACGACCACCAATGGTTGTGGGATAATGCAGAAGGAGATGTAATTATTGGTGGGTTAGGCGTTGGTTTAGTTAATCATGTTTTAATAGATAATCCAAATATTACATCAGTTACTATCATTGAAAAGTATCAAGATGTAATAGATTTAGTATGGGATAATTGTCCTAAAGATGAGCGTTTTACTTTAATACACGCAGACATAGAAACATGGGAAATACCTACCGATAGTCAATGGGATATTGGCTTTTTCGACACATGGATTTCAAATGATGATTGGGATTTAGACGAATACAAAAACAATATGATAGAAAAATATGGTCCTTATATTACAAAAATAAATGGTTGGTGTTGGTAAGTTTATTAGGAAAGAAAAACAACGGCATATCATGGAACACCCTAATTGGTTGTTATATGAAGGAGTCCTTAGCGAAGAAGATTGCGAGCGTTGGATTGAATTAGGCCGACAAGCACCAAAGCAAGAAGCCAAAACATTCAGAACAGGCGAAGGCGAGTCCGATGCTCACCGCAAAACAGACATTAGATGGCTTCCTAATGTTGGGCCATACACCGAAATGCACGACTTTTTAATGAAAGTTGCTATGGATGCTAATAAAAGATTCGGTCTTACTCTTACAGAATTACCGCCATTACAATTTACCGAGTATTCAGATGTAGGCCACCACTACGGAATGCACCACGATATAGATTGGAATAGGCAAGACGGCAAGCACAGAAAGTTGAGTATTGTCGTGCAACTAACCGACCCCGAAGATTACGAGGGAGGAGTATTGTCTTTTGCTCACACACAAAACCCCGACTCCGAAGCACTAATTAAGCGAGGTTCTATTATTTGCTTCCCGTCATATTTAGAACACGGAGTATCCCCTATAACATCGGGTTCAAGAACAAGTCTTGTAGGGTGGTTTGAAGGACCACGCTGGCGATAGTTTGACTAAGCATTACTCCTTAATGTTAATGTGTCTAACAATAGAGAGTCGCTGGGTATTCTTTTTGCATTAGTGGTAACTATAATACTTCTTACGCCTTACATACCACATGGCCCATCAGACGGAATTGTTAATCCTTTTTCTTGCAAAAAAATAGAAGGGGCAGTAGTATTAAAAGAACACGATGAAGAAGGACATAAATTGTATGTTGAGTATTTTGTTGCTGATGAATGGGAAGGAAGCATAGTCTATGTATCCAATAATACTTATCATTCTTTTGAGGAAGGGGATACTTACGAGCAGATAGTTTGCGACATTTTTGAATACGAAAATATCTTGCAACAAATCGAAGACTTGCAAAATATAGGTATTTTGATACCGCATAACGGTTAAAAGGCGCACAAATAGTAGTTTGATTAGTGGTGAGTAGGTGAGAGAAGGTAAGATAGTATTCACACCCCCCGAAAGATGTTATACACGAGTTATATTGGAAGAAACTCCACATGGCTTTAGGGTATATCGAGTAGGAGAGGAGAGACCCTTTACAGTCATTCCCCATTCGTCAATTAGACAAATAGAATATAAGGAAAGTGAAATAAATGCAAGATAATAATACAACTGCTGAATGTTTGGTTGATTGCTTAGAAGAGTCATCCGGACTATTAGATGAATTAGAAATTATATTGGTTGCTGGGTTAGCATTACTCGGTATCGCGGCGTGGGCTGTTAATAAATACAAAACTCTTAACGCAGACGGCAAGATAACTCTTGACGAAATCCTTGATTCTGTGGATGAGGTTAAGGAAAAGGCCGCAGAAGCAAAGGCAGAATTGAAAACTATCGAAGATGCTTTAGAATCCCGTAGCGTAGCAGAATTAAAGGAAATGCTAAAGGAAAAAGGATTAAAAGTATCCGGCAAGAAGTCTGAGTTAATTGAAAGACTAAAGAATAACTGAGTTGGTTTAGATGGCGTATTATTGTTCTGTTGCTGATGTAGGCCAAAGACTTGGCCTTGATTCTGCACAAAGAACAAGGGCAAATAGCCGCATTACAAGTGCTATACGCAGGGCTACAATAGACATAGACCAAATCTTTAGGGATTATGGAAGAGATGCACCATCGAGAGAAATAGCATCCACCACATTAAATGGTGCTATATCAGCCAACGCAACCACAATCACATTAACTTCCGCATCTTCATTTAGTAGTGCTGGTAATGGTAATGTGGATGGAGATTCCTTTTCATGGACCGGCAAATCCTCTAATGACTTAACAGGTGTTACCGGCATTTCATTCGACCATCTATCCGGAGTTACTGTCGAAGAAGGAGAGTTTGCTCATGTGCTTAGAGAAATATGCGCTGACCTTTCTTCTTCTTATTATTTACAAGACGATTCTGTATTTCAAGAAGGCGGTATGAGAGATGGTGGCCTAAGAAGCAACACCTTAGAGTCAAGAGGCAAAGAAAATCTTTATCGCCTTGCTCATCTCGGAAGTGTTGATTGATGCCGTATATTCGCCAACTTGCACCATATAGCCCTCGTTCCGGAGGCGGTAGGGATAGTAAAGGTTCAGCCGTTCAGTTTAGAGTAGGGTATTACGATAGAGGTTTAATAGATGCCTTAAAAGGCTTAAAAACACAATTCGATACAAGAAAATGGTTGCAAAATGAGATATACGCATTTCTAAAAGTTGATGTTATACCGGACACAAAAGACAAATTACAAGATAAACAACCGGAAACATTCAACAAAATACTACCACCAACAAGAAAGTTTAAGCAATCTAAGAGTATATACAGAAGAGTTGCTGATTCTCTCGATGCAGAAATTGATGGTGATGTGGTAAAAGCAGGTTCTAAACCTTTCCCGTTTGGTGTAACAGGACAAAGACAAGACCCTAACACAAAAAAAACTATTGCTCAAATCGTTAAGAGAGGTATGAGGTCGTTTATGTATAAGAAAAGTGGTGGGAGAAAATACAATAGGTCTTTACCACCTACTGTAAGGTCTTCGATAAAATACGGTCATAAGATAAAGAGTAGCCCACCTAAGAAAACAAAAATGGCTCAACCTACTTACGGTGTATTTTCTTCAATAGGAATGCAAAGAGCAAGAAAGCATCCGGGCTTCAAAGGTCGCCAAAGGTTTGATTATGTGGAATATATGTCTAAGAGTATAAGAGGCGATAGGTTCAAGAAACACATGGTCTCAAGAATTGAGTTTTTGGGTGGTATTTACGGATTTAAGGAGAGGGTATAATGGGAGTATCGGCAAGGAATCACTATTGGACTTCAAGAACAAACTTAGCAGACCCAACAAGCCCAAATGGTGCGGCTAATGAAGCATGGGCTCTTAATAGTGGTTCGGGTAGTGGTGGTTCTGCAAATAATGATAATTGGAGAGTTACAAATCAAATATGGAAAGTTGCAAAGGGAGACAGCAATACGCTTCTTGCAAGTTTTAAGATAGTTGCAAAACCCGATACATCAGAAATGGTAATGGCTATTGATAATGGAACACATAGAGCAGAAGTGCAAATAACATCTTCTCTCGATTCTATAAGTTTAGTCGGTTCTTCGACTGCTACTAAGTCCGATTTAGATTTAGATGTATCAGAATACGCATCAGTTCCGGTTCTGTTAAGACTAACTTTAGATTCAAGCGGCAACGCAAGGCTCTATATTGATGAAATTATAGAAGATGACGATGCAAACACACATTATTTATCCGTAACCGCATCTTCATCCACCAGCGAAGGCGTTTATTGGGGTAATACAACAGGAACATTAGATTGGTCTATTGTTTTTCACACATCACAAGGGGCTTATTCCCCCGATGAATTAGATGCAAGCGATTTTATCAACTTTGCATTTATTAGAACAGCATTGAAAATTATAGAGGTTCTAAAAGATTCAAAGAGATTCTATTTGAAAAACCATGTAACCGATTCTTCTATTATATATGGTTATGACCTATCAACCAATATGGTTAGTAGGCTTAATCCACCAACAGTCCATGTAGTTACAACTACCGCTACTTCACCGGAGTTTAATACATTATCCGGTGCAAGAACAGACCAAGATTATTCGATAGATGTTTATGTTACTACACGAGGAACAGATTATAGAAACGCATATCGTTTAGGTTTATCTATAATGGGCGAGGTGTTTGATGAATTATACACCAATACGGGCTTAGATTCCGGAATTGATAGCCTAATTGGATACAATTTGATATTCGACACAAAAATGGATGATGACGAAACCATTTGTGTGCATCAACTCAACTTAACCTACATGAAGAAGGTAAATATGACCCGCCGAGAGGTATGAGAACCGTTAAATATCACTATTTATGTAGTAAATCCGTAGGGGATATACCATGACTACATTTGCAAATAGATATGTTTCCGTTGCCGTTGAACACGCCTTCGGAGACGCACAAACCGTTGATGCTTACGGAGAAGTTGATGAAGAATCATTTAATGAGACTTTTGATGTTTTACAAAGACCGGATATGAACAGATATGGGGCTCAGAAAGCCGTTGATTCAAAGCACTATGCTTCGGGTTCTTTTTCTATGCCTCTCCAACCGGACCAATTCACCATGATTTGTCTTCATGGTGTTATGGGAACACACACACAGGGCGGAACACCCGGAGTCAATGATAAATTAGAAGAATTAGCCACCGGAGAGTTGCCTTCATACACGTTTAGAGTTGGAAGAGACGATAAGGAATATACCTTTGCAGGTCAAGTTATTGAATCTATTAGCGTATCATCATCCGTAGGAGAATATGCTATGATGACTGTTAATACTACCGGATGCAAGGCACAACATAAAGCATCTGATGGTTCAACTATTTCTCTTGGAAGTCTTGCTACTCCGGCTTATACATACACCGGAGATGCGGCACACTTTGTAGGTGCTTATGTTAATTTTGAAGACCTTGCAACAACTTCTGCTTACTCAAAGTTAGTGCAATCCATTGATTTTGAAATAAGCACTAATAGAGATATGGATAACTCATATACTCTCGGTTCTGATACTTGCGTTAGAGCCCCACCTATTCAACTAAGAGAAATTACCGGTTCGATTACATTTAGTAAAGCGGTTCTTTCGGGTGATGTAGCCGTTGATGAGCCGGACTTTGCTGATTTGTTAGGAAGCGGCTCTTTCCATCATGGAACGGCATCAAACCCCGCAATTTCAGTATTGTTCCAAGTTGATAGTAATAACGAAATCCGATTTGATTTCTTCAAGGTTCATTATGATGCACCACAAACTAATGTTAGTGGTCGTGATACTCAAACAATGACTGTTGGTTTCACCGCACTTTACGATGAAACAACAACAGATATGATGGAGATTTTGTTTAGTAGTGAAGACACTACACTTAAAGGCGGAAGTAATGTGGATATTGATACATTATCCTCGTGATTAGTATAGATTAGATTTAGTATAGAATAGAGTTGAGAAAAGTATGCCCGTATTGCAAAAAGAAATAGAATTAGATGATGGAAAAAGAATCCTCGTGCGCCAAGCATCGGGGATGGAGCGCATTGAAATAGAGGCTCGTCAAGCACGAGTCTTCAGAAAGGTTCGTCATTTCGGTCCGAATCCTATGGAATGGACCGATGAACAACAGGAAGAGTTTGCTGATTTGATAGATGAAGCAGACGCAGGGCCAACTTCTCAAATGAGAGATTGGATTCCAAATTGTATTCTCTCAGAAGGCGTTGATATAAATACACTTACAAGTGCCGAGTTACAAAAGTTACTCTCCTTTGTTAGAGGAGACGATGAGGAGGGTGGAATCCCTTTATCGAGTTCCTAATAGTAGCCCCCGCATTATGTTCGACATTTAAAGGCGTTCTTCCGAGCGATTTAAGGTTGAAATATGGAGATGCAGGGGGGAGACATTTGTTGGAAATAGATTTAGCGGTTGCAGGTGAAATAGCAGATAGAATCACCGAACAAACAGAAGAAAGCCGCAAATCCCCCGCCGCACAATCCCGCAAAGCACGAAAGGCCGTTGAGAAACGGCAACGAATGGGTGCTAAAGGCTTAGGGGAATTGTTAAAAGACACCTTTGATAATAAAGAAGGTGAGTAACGATGGCTTCACGGACCGGCTCGGCACGAGTATTCTTTGAGATTGTAGGTCAATTTCAAGCCGAAAGGCTACTTAAAGATGCAGATTCCGCCGCAGTAGTTACAAAAGCAATTTGGCTGGATGCGGCAGGTGGTATCATTGAAGCCTTTGAGTTTGCCTTTGATGGTATAAGAGACCTTGTTGAAGAAAATATAGAGTCATTCAAGGCATACGAAGAACAACTAATTCAAGTAAGAAAGTTTTATCAAGGTTCAGAAGAAGACATTACTAAGTTTGCTGATGCCTCAATGTATCTCGGAGAAACATTTGCGTTTAGCGGTGCAGAAGCATTGAAAGCCGCCGCTCAAATGGCGCAAATGAAAACTGTTTTAGGAAGCCCCGAAGCAGTTATTGCTGGAACAGAAATGGGTTTGCTTTTTGCTGAAATAGGTAATATGGATACCCAACTTGCTATGAAGCGTATGACGAGCCTAATGCAACAAACCGGATTTGCTTTAGGTGGTTTAACTCAAGCACAGTATGATAATCTCGATGCTCATACCCAAGCACAAGTCGTAATGAGCAACACAATGAGAGTATTAGACCAACTTAACACAATTGAAAACTCTTCTGTTGCAACAATGGAGGACATGACCTTTGTTCTAAACCAATTTTCGGCACAAGGTAATTTGGCCGGAGAATCAATGGCGAGTATGGCGGCATTTGCCGCTATCTTGCTTGAGGCTGGTGAAGAAACAAGTAGGGCCGGAACAGGTCTAAGAATGATTTATTCAAGATTAGCAGTTGATGGAGGAGACGCTTCCGAAGCAATTGCAGAAGTCGTGCCTCATTTAGATGCAACTACCGTATCCACCATGTCTTTAAGTGGTGTTCTTGATGAGTTAATACCTTATTATGTTCAACTATCAGATATTGAAAAGGTTAGATTAACACAAGCAATAGCCGGTAATAGGCACTATGTAAAGTTGCAAAAAGTTATTGAGAACCATGAAAGATATATTACATTAACCGGTATGGCTTATTCCGGAACATACGGCGCAGTTGAAGAGTTTGAGAATCGTCAAGAATCTATGAAGTTTAAGATAGATAAAGCCAATGCTATGATTGAAAATCAAAGGGCTTTAGTTGGTGAAAACTTAGCAGAAGCCTATGTTAAATCATTAGAGCCACAATATCAATTCTTGAGATTATTGGAAGCAAGCACCGATGAGTCCGATAAGTATTCTGCATCATTGGGTGGTCTTGAGGTAAGCGTAAAAGACACACTTGAAAATATCATGCTTCTCGGTGCAGTAGTCGAACAACTCACTTTACCATTAAACTTTGTTATGGGTCTCGGAAACATACTTATTTCCGCTCAAGCCTTTGGTGCAATCAATAGACAAACGAGGGAAATGCAATCTTTCCACACAGAAGCCTATGGTCGCAGGGTCTATATGATGGAACAAGAAAAACAAATGAAATTAGCAACTTTATTTGATATAGAACAGGCAAGCAAAACTTCTCATGCGGCTATGATGGATAGAACCGCACAACAAATTGGGGTTAAAAAAACCCAAGCACATAACGATTTCGCATACGCAAGACAACTAAAGGCCCTAAATAAAGGCTTAATAGAAGACCAAAAAAAGTTAGATATGACTAAATCTAAAGATGTAATAAAAAGTGTTGAGTTACAACAACAAATAAAGGCCAATGAACAAATTATATTACAAAAGACGGAATCATCACGACTAAAACGAGCCGAGTATGATATAGATAGAGCCGTTTATCAACAAAGAGCATCTTATGAAAAAGGACTGCAAGCCTATTACAAATTAAGCGTAGGACAAAGAGCAAACCAAGTAAAACAACAAAAAGCGTTAAGTGGAGCAATTCAAAATACATACAATAATATGGCTAATGAAGTAGTTGTCTTTAGGGCTTTAACAGAACAAGAAAAAGAAGCCATAACTACAAGAGTCCAAGCAAACCAAGTTAAGGCAACAAGCATCCAACTTCAATTAAGCGAAGCAAGAATAAAACTACAAACTGCTAAATTAACAGAAGATGAAATAATAGACCTACAAAGGTTAATTCTTCAACACGAAGAACATCTAAGAAACTTAGGTGAAGAAATAGCAAAAGACCAAATCTTAATATCTGCCGACAAACAAAGAATAAGCAACATAAAGCGAGAAGCAGTTGCAACAGGAACATTAACTCAAGTAATGGATAATTTACATGGTTCAAGAGAGGCAAATAATAGAACGCTAAGACAATCGGTATCTTTGGGAACGGGTTTATTGGGTCTTTATTCCATGACTGCTAAATCATCTAAAGATATGGAAGCCGCCATGTATGGTATAATTATAGCACAAGGTGTTTATCAAGCCGTCATGTGGATTTCAAAGAAAAGAACCGATGGTTATACTGCAAGTGTAATTATGGCGCAAATGGCTACTAATATTTTTTATGGTGCATTAGTAGCAGTTGTTGCTTATATGGGTGGTAAAGCACTTGCAAATGCGCTTAACTTAAGTAGTGCCTTTGATGACTTATCTTCAAGCACAGAACAAATGACTAATACTTTCAGCGATTTTGAAAGTGTATTAAAGGATTTATCAATGAAAGGAGACGAGTCTGTTTTAGGTAATGTAGTCGAGGCGAGTTATAACGATTTGCGAAATAGTGAAGAAGTTGCAAAGAATGCTCAACAAGTATTGGCTAATCAAATAGATACTTACCAAAGCATAATGGATACACATGACCCCGAATCTTCTGAATACAAATCTGCATTTTCATCTCATGCTATCACTATGCAGAAAAAGAAAGAAGTTGATGCAATAATTCAAGCACATGAGGGTGCTGATAAGATATATAGTGATTATGTCGAAAAGAAACTTGCCGAACAAGCAGATTTTGATGTTGAATATACTCATGCTTATATGTCGGCCTTGAGAGCCACGCAGTATGGTTCGACATTAGAAGAAATCGAAGCACACATGGATGCAACGGGTGCTTCAAGATATTATAGAGTATTAGAAGACGGAACAAAACAAGCCTTCAAAACAATGCAAGAAGTCGAAGACGAAAGACAAAAACTCCGTATTGAAACTAATGAACAAATTATGGAGGATGGTGAATTATTAGCGGCTTCTTATGAGTCATTATATGGAGTAGTATTAGAAACAGTTACGGATGCAGAAGGACAAATAAACAATTTAGTTAGTGGCTCATTAGAACAAATGAACGAGTTTGCAAACGCAAGAGAAGAATTGTTTTTCGGAAGTCAAGCAAACTTTCAAGGGGCAATATACAAACAAATTACACAAGGAGGAGTTGAAAGTGTTTTACATAGAGTTGAAATTATGCAACACAACCACTTTAACGGTATGACTTTACCGGAAATGGTCGAGCAAGTTACAGAAGGAGTAATAGTTGAGATGAGAGGACAAGGTGTGCCGATATGAGAACCACATCAAATACACTTAACATTTGGCTTGCCGGATATTATGATGATTTTATGTCTTGTAGGTCTGTTCCCGATGATAGCAACGCTTCAACTGTAAGAGATATAGACCATACCGCAACACATCACGGAAACCCAATGAACGGAGAGGCAACACTTAATCCCCGTTATAGATACTCATTACCCGACAGGTCTCAACTTGCAACTTATGAAAGTGCAAATGATAATCTTACAGCAGATGTATTTTTTGCAACTTCTTCTGTTGCAACTATTTCTAATTCGGGAATACACGAATGGCTTACCCTCGACACAATACGAAGAGGTTATAATAATTGGGAAGGGCGAGCGCAGTTGCAATATCCGGATTCAAGGCGTGGCTCAAGACAACGATTTAATGGGGCGGCTGGCGATTCCTACGAGGCTTTTGTAAATGGACACGATACAAGAGGCGTTTATTACGCTCCTCTCGGAGACATTGATTCCACTATGGGAAGGTCTCGTGTTATATCAAGGGCGGCTCGTGATAGCAATTCGACAATGTATATCGGTGCTGGTTCTCACCAGCAAGCAGAAAGAGCCGGTCATACTACTACTCATTCAATATCTCTTGCAAGTATTTTATCCGGCGAAAGAACAGACAAAACTACTACATCATCGGGGGCAAATAGAGGAGATGCAAGAAAACACCTATACCCTCTTCGTTCCCCCGCAGGGCAACCGTTTTTAATATCAAAACTTCATCAAAAAGAAACTAATACTTCCGGAGGAAATAGATATAGGATTCTAAACTATGATGGTAAGATGCAGTTTTCCGGACTCGGTGATACATTTAACATACGAATGGCCTCGCATACATTTGGTGATTGGGCGGGGCAACAATACACGCTAAAAATAGGTTATCCGAAATCGGGTGGGTTTGATAAATCCACACAAACATTTAGTGGAACACCAGCAATAACAATAAATATTCCGATAAGCGATTTAGCAAGTGGTAATTTAGAAATAGATACCTATACCTATGGAAATAATAATAATTATTGGGATGATATAGATATAGTTATGGACTTTACCGCTCAAACATATAAAGTGTATATTGACGGCACACAATTAGGAGGAACGGGCTCTATGGCTGGAAGTTACCAGCCCGATGATATATTCGGATGGTCTTTAGATGTGTATAATAGCGGTGCTTGTAGTGATGGTTTCGTTGATGCTATAACCTGTATTGATAGAGCCGCATTATATATCCCCCTTCAAGACGAGGTGCAATCAACCGATTATACACCCCTTAAATCGTTTGACTACCAAGCACACGCCAATTCACTAAGCACAGTTTCTTTTACCATATCAGATGATGATAACAGGTTTGGTTTAACAGGTTTGCTTGAATCAACAGGATTTACAGAATGGTCGGCTTTAGTATTTAGAGATAATTTAGATAGACCTATATGGTGGGGAACAATAACCAACCTAAGACAATCACAAAATACCAATCAACAAACGCTTGATACTATCATATCAGCAGAAGAACAATTTGGTTTGATGGATAGACAACTTCCTATATGGGAGTTGGGTCAAGGTTCAGTATTAGATAAAGAAGGACACTTTGCTCTAAATACTGCTATTGAAAAGAATGCCGAATTAGTTGCAAATATGAAAGATATACTCTATACCGGAGGAATAAAGTTGCAACTAAATAACTCCACAATAGGATTTAACAATGCAGATTTTGCAACAGAAGATAACCAAAGAACATCATTATTGTCTTCGCATCCTATTCAAATGTATATCGGTGAAGATACAAACGGACCAAATGATACCGAAAAAGAATGGGAAGGGTATGGGTCTGCACGATGGAAGTTAGAAGAATCATTTGGTATGTTTCAAAACGAAAACTTAACTTGTGTCTTACTATCAAGCGATACACAACATACAACAAGTAACACCATATCAACCACAAACAGTAGTGTTGCGGCGGCCAAAAACATTAGTAGCATTACTGCAATTACTAACGATTCCACCGCACCCGATGAAACACCAAGTATGAAAGTAGCGGTATTAGCAGTAAATGATAGTTTAACAAGAGGAGATAAAGATTGTTCAACTTATGAAGTTATAGCAACTAATCTTTTGGATACAAGAAAGAAATTAGTTGAGTTTCAAACTACTGCAAGTCATGGTTATAGTGAGGGGGATGAAATAAGATTTGGTATTAGGCGCAACTCATCCACCTATGCTATTGATACAACAGGAAATATATTTGGTGGCGGCCAATATAGAATACTTGCCGTTCCTTCCACTACTAAGTTTCAAATTGAAGTAACTTCAACAACACTAACTACAAGTAGTGCAACAGGGTTTGGAACGGGTCAAGTTTTACCTGTTTTGGTTTCGACTAATTTTAATTCCGGACAACTTACAAATAAACATCTTGTGTTTAATCAATCCGTTCTTGATTTTTGGAATGATTCTAATAAAGAAAAAGTATTTTATCGAAATGTTCATGCTAAATGGATGGATGATATTAGCGAATCTCTTTGGTTTAAGAGTAAGTTTGGGATTATTTCAAAGGAATGTTATCATACTGCCGGAAAAAATACCATTACAAATAATCCCGTTTCCCCTGCGAAGGCTTCAAGTTATTCACAAGATACTGCTACATTTACCGGTATATCTTCTATTAGCACTACTGCAACAAGTGTTACTTGTGATGACCCCGCTATATGGTATTATAAAGAAGCATTAGGAAAAGACGGGATTATAGATATAATAGACCCTGTTACAAATGAAAGAAATACTTTACTATTCGATGGTTGCACCGCCCCATCCGAAGCCGCTTTAACATACATACAACTCAATTCCGGCTCAGCAGTAACTATTGACGGGCAAAGTTGGTATAATGGATTTCAAGTATCCAATGAAAGTTTATCACAATGGGATATAGTAGTTCATAGTGGATTTGCTGATTATGAGTTAAATGGTGTGCATCAAGTAACAGGCATATACTCACAGACAGGAGGAGTTACAAAATATGTTGCAATTAAAATAGACACATTTACACCTAAAAAGGAAAACGCCGGATTAGTTACAACTAATTTATCTTGGTTTAATGACCCCGATGATTTTTACCCTCGACTTTGGACCTATCAAAATGTTCAAAACACAAATGCTTTAGGAGGACTTACAAGAACACAAGAAGTTGTTATTAGAAAAAGTAGTCCGGTTATTAGTCTCGCTTCAAACAATGTTGCAACAAAAACAACAGGCGCAACAGGACAAGTGCATTATGGTTCATTTACTATTCAAAACATAAAGGGTCAAAGGCGAGCATGGACCGCTGGAGATTTTTTGTATAGGTTTAGGAAAATAGACGAATCAAATGGATACAAGCACATTTGGTTATTATGGTCCGACATGAGAAATGATGGTAACGCAGACGCTAACAACTCCACCACAAAAAAGGACTTTGGTTTAGTTTTACCGACTAAAGAAAACTATAATGTTGATATGATTTTTGCAGACCAATTTGAAACAAACGGAGAAAACTCACCATTTGCTTCATTAAAAATAGGGGAAGATATTGATATATGGAATGTGGATGCGGAGGTTGAACCTTACTCCGGTTCAGCATGGTCTGCGCTTGGGTCTAATAGTTACAAATTAAAAGATTTTCCGGGTAGCGTTCCATTTAACCCCTACGAAAATTGGGAAAGTAAAGGTGGTGCGTTTTTAATTATTGACTCAAGCAGATTTTTTAATATGAATACTGAATCGAGCGGAGGAAGGCCCGGATATACAACCGGAGGTATGGCTCACTTTGACGACTACGATATACCTATTGCCGGAACACCTTATTTGTTAGATGCGTATTACAAAAATGCAGTATCAAATTACAAAAATAGCGGAACAAGTGTTGATGGAACAACCACTACTAATTTTGCAAATCACGAAAACCAACTTAAGTTTATCAATGATGCCGCAACGCCTATTAACGATATAGGTTTTGAGGATAAAACATTAGAATTAGATGACGCTACTAACTTCGATTTCGGGGCAACAGACGGATACGGAATAATACTTGCAACTAAAGGAACAGGAAAAGATAGTGAAAAATATTTGTTTGGTCTTAGATGGAATACCGTAACCGGTAACACACTAAATAATGTTTATATCAATGACCCAAACCTTACTGCAATTGACCCTCAAGCAATTATTACTTCGTTAGACGAAGACTCCGCATTATGGTCGAGCGGGTCAAGATTGGATATTGCCCTTAAAAGAGAATTAGGAGACGGTCAGACGCTAAATGAAAATGGATATGACGAAATCGTTGTGTATAACACACCAGCCGCACTATACGGATTTAGAATACTAATGAATGTTGATGGTTATATTGAGTTCAAAAACGGAGGAACATATTATGATAGTGATAAAATAAGAATGTTGCAAAATATAGCCGTAATCAATAATTGGACTAATAACGCCACTTTATCGTCTATACAAGATATTAACAATGTTCCCCTAACAAGAAATATGACTACTACAAGAATTGCATATAGTTCCGGTGATACAGAAAACTTCGGTGCTATAACAGATTTAAGAGAAAAGACATTTGCAACAAGTATTCGGGATATAGTAAATACAAGCGGAGAAGGGTCGGATGGAACAAATATAGTATTTTCTCGTGTAGTGGGAAGAGACGGAAGGTTTGATTACAGACCCTCATATAATTCCGGATTTACTTTTACAAGAAATAATATGGTAAATAGTGGATTAAGTGTTGATAGCAGTTCAATTATTACAAATATTAGAGCCTTTTACAATGGCGGTCAATCATTTGTTGATTACCCCAAGCCATCAACAGGAACAGAAGCAAGATGGAAAGTTTTGGATTTATCTTCTGTAAGAAACAAACAAGAAGCAGAAGCAATAGCAAAAAGAGAATACCATAAAGTAAAAACTTCAAGTATGTCTGTTAGTGTTAAATTAAATAGAGAAAGCGGAGAAAACAATGTAATGTTAAGTAATGCAAGATACGGATATATTGGAGATGCCGCTATTGTGGGTTTATACGAAACAGATAGTGAAAAGTTTGGTTCTTCTTGGACTTCGCTATATGGAGGAATACCATTTACAGGAATAGCAAATGCTTTAGATGGAAATACAAATAGCACAGAAGTTACAAATGACTTCACTTTAGTTCCGATGATTGATGGAACAGGTAACTATTCTTCATCTGCTATGCCGGGTCTTGAAGTTATATCTGTGGTATCAAGTGTTCAAGCAAATGGTGTCGAGTCGCCTCTTTCTTGGGCTTCATCGTCTAATACTCTAAATTGGTCTATTGCGTTTGGTAGCACCGTAGTTTCACAAGTAATAACATCAGACGGATATTATGAAATTGCATCCGGACCAAATAAAATAACAGTTAAAATAGATTACTCGGAATTACCATCTTCGGGAACAACTACTAAATCCTATGCTTATGTTCCATTAGCCGATGCCGATAAAGCATACAATACCTATGGTGCAAAAAGCATATCTTATGCTTTACAAGTAGTAAGTGTGCCTCCTTCTGTGCCTAAAGTAAATGACGAAAACCACGAATTAAGAGTAGGAATTAGTATATCGGGAGGTAGCACCGCCGATGACGCAAGATTCAAAATCCACCTATTAGATTATGATTTTGCAAATACAGGCTCTCCAGCACAATTTACTGAAACACTAAACACTAATGGTTCATCGGAAATAGAAGTATATGGTAATGTGTTTTATGAAATGGATTTTCCTACAAGTTGGGGCGCACCTGCTGGTTCTAAATTAGTCATATCAGTTAATACAGATTATTTGCGAGATGTAATAAGGCAAAGATGCAATAATAAAGTAAAAAATGCTAACGATATTCCGGGCCTTTCAGCATTTGCATCAACCGATAGCGATTCTATTTTCCCGTTAGGCTTTAGAGAGTTTGCGGAGTATGGCGGTATGTCCGAAGATAGAAATGCTTGGTATGCTCCACGCCTTTTTATTGTTGATGATATTAAGTATGTTCCTTCGACTTATTGCACAATAACCGATAGCCACATTGATTTGTCTTCTCAAAGTATGGTTATACAATCAGTCAGTTGGAGTCAGAAAGAGAGAGACCATGAAACCGTGTCTCTTTCCTTAGAAAGAAACGAATCAAGATACAAAAAGAGTCTTGCAAATGTCTTTCAGAACACAAGTGCTACGGGTGGTGTATCACAAGACATATCACAACAATTTATGCAAGAGGGTTTGTGGTTAGGTAATTTCAATCAAACACAGGGGATAAATACCGAAGGAGGCTCAACCACAGACGGCCAAAACATCAACACCTTTTCAACAACGGTAAATAAAATGATGAAAGGTGTAAATGAAACACCAGCCGAAACCACTTCGCCGGAGGGAGAAAACGGTATCTTAGGGGTGAAAAGAGTAGGTGTGTCGGCATCGGCCAACCTTTCAATTGATGGCTTCGATGCGATAACAGACGGAAGCGGAGGGGTTGTCGGTTCGGATGGCTTCGTTCTCAACGGAACATATTGCAACGCAGAAGGACTTGCGGCGACCGGAGTAAAACACGAACAATCTTTCATCGTTAGAATCCCCTCCGATAGCGCAGACTCTCACATAGAATTACTTGCAAAAGCCAGCCTTGATGGTGATTCGTCAAACTCAACGGCAGTAGTTACAACTAAAGTTGAATCTTTAGATAGCGGCGTTAGTGCGACAAGAACAACATCGGTCTCTTACTCAGACACAAATAGAAGTGAATACATATTGTATTCCGGAAAGATAAAGGGCGCAAATGCGGGTTCTTCTCTCAAAGTAACCCTTTCAAGAACACCGAACACAGGGGATGATGATGCAACTTACAACGCCCTAAGAATACATACTGTGAGGTTATCAACGAGAAGACACACGACTACAAATCCGAGTCAAGCAAAGACCTTCAAGCCTTACTCATCGTAGGGTCTTCTTAAGGCCAATATCCTATCGGCAATAGGCGTATTTACCCCTCTAACTGCCGTTAGAGCCTTTCTATTGGTGCGGGTGAGGAGGAGGGCTTTGAAGCCTCCGAAATGGCTTAAAATAGCCTTAGCCATGTCTTCCGTAACCCCTGCTATTCCCGTCAAGGCGGCTATACGAGGGTCTGCATGACCGGACTTACCCCGCCTCGCCTTTTTAGGTGCGGATAAAGCATTGGAGATTTGCATTTGTGTGTGTGAGATACTTAGCCATTCAACAAAGTCTTCCATAGTTGCAAACTCTATGAATCTAATCTTAGGGAATCGGTGGTAAATCATCATTTTGTAACTTTTCATGGTTTGTTGCATCTTTATTATCTCTTGAGCAACTACTCTTTTTGCAACTCTTTTCCTAAAATACGGCTTCAACTTTCCACCATATACGGCTATTATGGGGTATTCATAAGCCTCGCATAAGTCAGAAAGTTGGTGATTCAATGTCCTCTTTCCTCTCCCCTTACCTGTTATCGAGCGGTAAAAATCATTTATCTCTTTAGCCTCTATGCCCCATGAACCGAGAACATAATCTCCGGTGGTTAGCCTCCTTACCTTTACGAGCCCGTCATCTTCTAAGTCAGCATCACCCATGCGAGCAATCAGACTTTGCAAAACCGAAGCACTTTCTCGGTCATCAGCATAGACTACCATTACTTGCAAATTGTAAAGGCGGTATTATGAAGGGTTCTCATATTACGCATCCTTCATCTCCGCAACACGAAGCGATTTTGTTCTTACAATTCAAACAAACCGAAGAACCATGTAATTCAATAAAGCCTCTTTCACTAAAACAAACCGGACACTTAGCCATTCAATCACCTGCAATACCAGCACCCCACACCATCACAAAGATTGTTCTTTTTGAACCAAATAGGAGAAGGGTATCGTTCATACATCATCAATGACTTAACTGCTTTTCGGGTGGTTTGTGGGTTGTAATCCGACCAACCTAACTTACTTATGAATGAGCATATCTCATCCTCTATCCTATGCAACTCTTCGGATGATAGGTCTTGAGGGTGAGAATACCAACGCAGACCAGCCGACATAAATTGAGCAAGGGCTACTCTAACATGATGAGGGGGATTAGAGACGCTTATTGCTCTTTGTAGGCAGGGGGGCAGGGGAACGGTGGAAGATGCAGTAACGGCGTTAATAGGCATCTTTGTGAGCGTTCTCTCCGCCGTTTCTTCCTTCCTTCCGTTTTCATTCCACCATGAAATCAAATCAAACAAAACTTCACCGTTCAACTCGCCAAAGAACGGGCATAGTTGGGGGTGTTCGTTGCGCTTAGGGATTTTGAATCCGAGAGGGTTACTTGCAAATAATCTTGCAGGTAAAACCACACACCTCTTCTTTCTCTTTGGGTTGTAGGTATTAGGCACACGAGTTAGTTTCTCCGGATAACCCACACCATCGAGAGAAGATAGACCCTTAGCCATAGTTTTTTCGTAGGTATCAAGCCTATAAGCCCAATCTCTTCCCCTTACAGGTTTCTGAAAGAGTTGGTGGATATGGAATCCTCTCCCCGTTGCAACTAAACGAACATCTCCATCGAGACGGTTGATAAGAGTTGCAACATCTTGCTTTACTTCATCCATAGTATGTTCTTCCGTAGCATCAAAATCCCACCATGCTCTATCCATAACTGCCGTATCATAATCAACTCTTCCATTGTTAATTTCATCGAAAGAATACAAACTAATATACACAGACGATAGATTGTTTAATCTGTTTAGGTAATTTTGCAAGTCATTAGGTGTGTTGCAAATAGCCCTTCTAAGCCCCATTTGTCGAGGGAAGGAGATTAAATCCATCAAACAACTCTCCTTGCTATTTCGCCTTTGTATCCACAAATGAGGCAAGAAGCAGTAACTACTTCGACAGTAGGAACATCAATGCTTCCGGTAACTTGCACGAAGGTTTCCACATTGGAAAAAGTATCACTATCGCATTCCGGACAAACAACTTTCATGTAAATGTAACTCCTGTTATTTCTTCCTCACACGCCATACTATAAGCGCACCATTGAGGGCATCTCCAATCATCCCAATTCATATTCCATTCCTCATTTCTTATCTGTTGCAAAAACTTCTTGAACGACTCTCTAAATGCGTTAAGGGTTCTTTTATTGACCTTTTCTATCACAGTCATACCGCCGTTCTCGCCAACCCATACGGTTTTATTCCTTTGTTGCAAGAGTTTGTTTGCAAAAGAGAAGTTATCCGCATCCGGTAACACATAAACAAACTTAGTAGCATCTATATCATCCATGTCTTGCAAGACCATGTGGTAAAACGCCAATTCCTTTCTCGTTTTAGTTATCTTATTGGCGTTAGTAGTGCCTGTTTTCAACTCAAGTATAGCATATTCATCATCGGGTGCAATAAGCACCCCGTCTATTTTTCCAACGATTACTATGTCGTATTCCTCGTGATAGTAGGTTCTCAAATCCTCGTGTTCGTAGGGCGCAAAATACTCAACACCCCAATTATCAAGCCTTTGTTGCTCTAATTCGGCCATTATCTGATACACGCTTCCTTCCTGTTCAAACATAGGATAAAGCGTTTGCTCGCCATCCCACCTATCATAAAACTCATCGAGGGCATCATGCACTTCCGTTCCCCTTCTCATAGCGGTCGTTTCGGGCTTCTTTATGTCCTTCAACAAAACTCTATCCATGAAGTATTGGCGAGGGCAGTATAAATACCCCATATAAGACGATTTAGAGACTCTAAGCACCTTACCCTCTTCGGTCGGGTCATAGGAAGATAAACGCCTCAACGTCTCCCCATCGGCGCATTTCATACATACGCCCGTTACGGGGTGGATTACGCATTCGCACATAGGAATCACTACTCTTCTTCAAAAGATTCAAGGGTGGTTTGTTCTTTATCGAATGGCTTTAGGCATTGGTTGCAACAATCATCGGTTTCGACACCCTCTATGTTAGGAACAAAAGTGGTTAAATCGCAATCATCACAATGTTTAGGCAATAACTTCTCTCTCTCTTTCATATCCGCCAAAGAAAGGTCGGTTAGTGTTTTCATCTCTTGAATGATACCCGCTACAACATGAGATAGTTGCGCCACCTGTTGTGATAGCATTTCTAATCCTTCTTCAACGCTTAATTTATCGCTCATACTCCTCACCAACTAACATTGTCTAATATACCTTTTCACAACCAAACATATTCATCAATACCATTTAGGGCGTTTTCTATTGGTTGCATATCCCAACCCATGATTTTGTAATAATCCGCTACTTTCTTTACGATGAACCGGTTTGTTATCTCCCTGTATCCAACTTTTGCAACCCCTTGCAAGTCTTCTTCTGTATCACAAGCAATATACTTACCGTTTTCGTCAAGAGTTACAAGAAATCTTGAGCCCTTCCTATATCCTTTCGCCAAATAATCATTAGCCCACGAAGCACCAGCGGATGCCCCACTAAGCACCGAATAATCTTGCAAGTTTCTTTCCAACTTACCCTTCATACATAATCGTTCAAAGGCCACCTCTCCGGACACAATAGAAGTTACTAATTCCACGAGGCTCGTTGTAATTTCCCCTTCACTTTTCTTTTGCAACAAACCAAATATCACGAGAGCCATAGCCTCTTTCATAACAGGGAACATTCTCTTCTGTTTCAACTCTATTCCTTTGTAGTATTCGATTGGCTCATGTGTGCGACCATCAGTCCAAACGACAGAAGCCGCATATCTGTTTTTTGCTTTGAGCAACATACTATCACACCACCTCTCAAACTCAGTTACTATGGGAGACATGGATTCATTTATTTCGCTCACCAATTGTATAGTCTGTTCGGGGGAGTCGGTTTGAACGAAGGCGGAATCGGTGTGAGAATACAGGACATTATGACCTCTTTTCTCGCATTCCTTTCTTAGTCTTGCAAGTGTTTCACGAGATGTAAATGTTATTGCCGCCGCTACTGCGGGGTGATAAAGACCATACTTAGAATCGCCAGCCGCCCCATACAAAGAAGCAACCATAGACTTAGTAGCGAATTGCAAAGCATCGTATCTCTTCCTTTCCTCATCAGTAGTAGCCGCTCTCATTTTCGATTTGTATTCCTCTCGTAAATTAGTCATGTTATCCATCTGACGCAAAAGGAGGCTCGGCTTTCCTTGCAAAAACTTAGTGCCGTTCCCACAATCCACCCCGTCTTCGGATAAAGTTTCGTGGCCTATATTGTGAAGAGCCACATTAGAATGATACATAGCCTTTATGTCGAGAATAGCGACATTATCAAAGATACCCGCCTTTTGAACGGCGGTTATTTCAGCACCTTGATAATCTTCGTAGGTGAATTGCGGCTTAGTAGGTATTTGCAAATTAAACTCCTCATCCCTCAATGCAAGAACAGTTAGCAACTTAGTTATGTGAGGAGTAGTTGCAATATCACACCCTACAATATGTTGTATAGCCGTGTAATGCTCGATAGCGTTATTCATCGAGTTAAGTTTAGGCAACAAATCAACATCTTTTATTGCGTATGCAAGATATGTTCCAAAGTCGGTGTAGTATGTATCATGTCCGTCTTGCAACTCAACTTTCGTTTCCCCTAAGACTTCGGATGAGACAGTTGCAAGTGATTTATCGGGGAGTTGTCCGTTCTTAATAATCCAAAGATGAGTAAAGGCGACCATCAAATCAATAACATTTACACCTATAATCGGTTGCCTCCAATCAGTAAAGGAATACACTATTTTATTCAAGGGTGATAGGGTCTTAGGGTCAAGGCCATTATCATTCATCCGCTCAATAATTTTCTTTATGTCGGCATTTACCACATTCCATCCGGTAATTATATCGGGGTCGTGTTGGCGTAAAAGTTTTGCAAAAGCCGATAGCATTTCCTTTTCGTTACTAAATGCTAATGCTGGTTTATCTAATTGCAACAAATCTAAACCATCGGGATGATTCTTTAGGGGGAATTGTGAATGAAATCCGGCTTTGTAGTCCGGATGCGTAAAGAAAATAAAGTGTTCTTTAGTATAGGTATCATAGACCACCATTATTGTTAGTTTTCCGGTGTTGATAGACCATTCGCAATCAAGATACCATGTTCGGTGTTCGTAATTCGGAGGCATTATTTTCTCTTCGGCCAACACCCTATTTACAAATGGGATATTCGCCTCCCATGTTCGCAAGGAGGGGTTATCGCTTCTAAAGTCTCGGATATTTTCGGGTGCGCTGACCGTTACCTTAGTCAATTCTTCACCATAAACACCTTTGAATCCGTGTTCGGCATTTATTGCCGAGTTGCAAATATGAGGGGCGTAGTCTTCTGTTGCAACAAAAAAGAAGGGATTGCTTTTGTAAGTCTCCTCTATTCTATTGCGGTTTTCATCACGCCTTCGCACGATGATTCCATTCCGCCCCCTCCGAGTAACAATCATCTCCTTCCCCTGTCTCTCGTAGGTATATTATGGCGTTTAAGCCAATTGTTGATAGTCATAGCAGTTACTCCGCATTCGGTCGCTATTTCTTCCATAGTCTTTCCTTCTATACTGTATGCTTCCTCTAACCATAGTTTGTCCTTGAACATACCTTCCGGCAACTTAGCATAGACCATAACGCTAATCCCGTAGTGTTTGTTGCATTCGGGGCAAACATAAGTAGCAGTAGTATTCGGTTGCAAGTTTGCGCTGAATCTGCACCCACAGGAACAATCAACTAACATCTTTCTCCACCCTTTTACCCAGCACGATAACGAAGTTATCATCACATTCCTTGCTTCTAAACCCGAAGACGACCATGCCGTTAATATCGTGGAAATCAAATATACTCACAATAGTTTCCGAACCGAAATATCGCAATAAATCAATGTTCTCCAAACCCCCACCAAACTCATAGTCAGAATCTAAGACTTGCAAATAATTTTTTAGGTGTATTTTAGTTTCGGTCTTTCCCTTGAGAAAATCACCAGCAGTAATATACATACCATCCTTTTTACCGACCAACTTAACATGGGGCAAGTTTTGATTGTTCATGGTGTTGGCCTCCAAACCGTTTTGCAAATCTTCTGTTTTGCAAGTAAATACTAATTCGGGGGAGTATTCCTCTCCTTTTATTGTGGTGTATGAAGGCACAGTAGGTGAAAGATTTATTCTTTCCATAATCTCGCTCGCCTTATTCAATTGACCCTTTATTGTAACTCTTGCACCCTTATATGCGAATGCGTTTGGTGAAGAAAGTAAAGTCGTTTGTTTGCCCTTGCTCTTTATTTGCAACTTTGTAGCATCACTATCTGTGCTAAGAGTTACAGGGCAACTGTGGTATTTCAAAGCACCAATCACCGCATCTATGTCTGCAATAGCAAACAGTCCGACAGAAGAGGATATAACAGGTATTGTTAATCTGTGAAGAGTTGTAACTCCATCTTTTACGATGTTATAAGTTACCACCTTATCACTATCCATCGAGATAATTACGCAAGTCTCGCATTGTGCGGTCTTCTTCTTGCCGATGTATGCTTCTCTCTTATTGGCTTTCAATAGGCTTATCAAATCTGCTCTCTTGATTATCATGTATATTCACACCCTCCTTTTCCGTATAAACCCAATACATAAAACATTGTTGTTTGTTATCGTATTCTCTCCTAATCTCCGGCATACCATGAGCGACTTTGCAAATCCTCACGGAAGAAATACGGGGCTCGCAGGGGGATACTTTGCGGCGCATCTCTTTGATAGCCGAGACAATGGAGTTAGCCGTCATTGGAGTCTCGCTTTCTTGCAAGACCTCAATTATCCACTTCTTGACGAAGTGGTTGCGGCGTTTCCCCCTCTTCCCCATTCGATTCACCCCACTTCAAGAAGGGCAACCCAAACCATTCTGCGTTACCGTTGCTGACCTTTAACACATCATGTGTAGTGCCTAAGTGTTCTTGATTCATACCCTTCATTTCGTTAATGGTGGCTCTCACGACCCATTCATTTTCCTCAAGGGTATTATCTGCGGCCACACCAGCGGCTATGTCTCCCTCTTTACTAAAGCGAGTTAGCCAAATCTGCTGAGAGAAGAGCCTCTTTGTTCCAGCCTCCCATTCCGGCGTTTCTCCGACCTTCATTAGACCCTTCTGACCGCCGCCAACGTCCATCCATTCCTTTACATCTTTTAGGTGGAAAGTGTAGCCTACAAACGGCACTTGCAACTGATGCGCTCTATTGATTACATCTCTATACAATTGATTCCTAACTCGCCATTCGGCTTGATTGAATCTCTCGCCTTCTTCCTTGATGATGCCCCGCTTTAGCAAAACTTCCGTCATACTAAACTCGCACCACTTTAGGAATGTCGAGCATCCATCAAGAATTACTGCACCAATGTTACCATTTGCAACTTCTTCACCGATAAGACGGATATACCACGCCATCTTTTCAACGAGAGCAACCCAATTTGTAGTGTTGTCTTCATTGAATAATGAAGCATCCGATTCATCGAAGACAGATATGATTCTAATTCTGTGCATCTCATGGGGATAATTAACGAGGATTGATTGTGCCGCCGAGTTATCAACATCAATAATTGCAACTTCCTTATCAGTTATACTGAGAGCCATTTCAGTTAGAAGACTACTTTTGCAAGTATTCTCCTTGCCTACTGCGGAAATCCTAATGGGGAAATGGTGTTCCCTCCTTTGTGTTAGGAGGTTGGCGTAATACTCACGCCCATATTGCGTGTCTTCCGCCGGTAATTGTGTGGCGGAGGATTGTTGGGCTTGACCCCAACCCATCATCCCCACCCCTCAATCAAGGAAGATTCATCCATGTCCGGCTCGACAGGCGCAGTAGCGATAGAGTCTTTAACGAACCAGCCCGTAGGTGTTAGGCGGGAGTCTCCATCCCTACCGACCCATGCGCTTCCAACGACTGTTAGGACACTACCTACTCCGAAGTCCAATAGGTCTTCTTGAGAAGATGGAATCCATAAGTCAATAGGCATTGATAGGGAAGTGTAGTCCAAATCACCGAGAGATAAGACGAATCCGCCTCTCTCTCGTGGGTCAATGTGTATCACTTCTAAGTCCATGATAACCAAAGCATCCCACTTCCTACTCGGCTCAAGAGCCTCAAGGAATGTAGGTATGTCTGCAAGAGTTGCAACATGAGTAATATCTAATCCCTCGACTTCCCATGTCGAAGGGTCTCCATTGAATACACTTTCAACTTCGCTATCAATTACAAACTCACTAACTCCGTCTTTGAGATACAATTTACTTCCGTCTCTATTAGGCCGAGCGGCGATAGAACCAGCAGTAAATGTAGGGTATGATGCCCTGCTCATCTTCCCACTTGCAACAATCTGAACGAGTTGCAACTCGTCATCTGTTCCGGCCTTGCGGCCATAGAAATAAGATGTTCTTTCCGGCTCATTGAGAGGTCTTGCCGCACCGTAGCGGAAGTTTGCATCCCCGCTGGGGTATGAGGGCATAGTGTTATTCCAAATGAGAGAGAAAGCCCTTCCGCCGGAGATACCCATGCTATTCTTCGGCAAAACTTCCACATCATCTGTTCGTGTGCCTTCGGCAAACGAGGCCTTATTCAAAAGGCTCGGATTTGCAAGTCTCGTATATCCACCGTTACCGTTGGGCTCGTAAAACATGATGCTTCCGAGAGAGACTAAGTTATTGATACCACTTGCAGGTAATGTCTCTAATTGCGTAGCCATCTTTTTGTATGATAATTCAGCAAAGTCCTTTGCTCGTGGAACGGACACGAATGCGCCTTCATAACTTATGCAACCACTTGCGGCCAGCGAAGCCATCTTCTTTCTAACCATAGTCGCGGCCATACGCAGACAAATTGTATCTGCATCCGACTCACTTTTACCAGCAGAAATTAGGTTCTCTTTATGAGTCGCCTGTGCTTCTGCTAATCCTTTCGACAGTTGCTCAACCGAGCAACCAACATTCTTCGATATTCTTTCTAACATTGTGTTATCCATTTTCTCACCTTTTGGGGTTATTCTGTCCTAAATCTGTCCTCCCTATAAACCCCGAACATAAAATACGACAGAAGTTCCATACAATTACTTCCGGCATGACTCCATTTATGAAATCACGCTCGGATACAATCGCCGCTTCTATCACCGCCATTACGCTTTCGGATTTATTGGAGGGGTGATTAGTTGCAAAATTAAATATTTGCCTAATTATCTGACGAGGGTTTCTCCCATCGAACATGGCTACTGCGCTTTCCACATCACGGTCATTAAAGCAGATGCGGAGGAATCTTTCGTAGTCAAAACCTTCGGAGTAAAGACTCTTAGTGTATCTGTCTCTATCTTCCTCGCTCATGTAGGCTATGGCTTGCAAAGCATTGATGCAGTTTCGGAGGTCGCCCGTATGTGCGTGTATGATACGATTCAAATGCACATAATCCACCCACCTATCTTCTTTGTTCATAATGTAGGTGAGTCTTGCAAGTATTGCCTCATCATCTATGGTATCAAACTCCATAAGGACACATCTCGACTTCAACCATTGGCTGATTTTGTTAATGTCGTTGCAAGTTAAAATGAACATACAACTCGCATTCTCTATAACTCCCTTTAGAGCCGATTGCGCCGCATTTGTAAGTTGGTCGGCTTCATCGAGGAAAATAATCATGGCTGGATTATTAGTTGCAACTAATGGTATTACATCTTCTTCAACAAACTCTATGCCTCGTTGGTTTTTGGTGGATGCGTTAAACTCGTGAATTGTAAATGCTAACTCTCTCGCTAAGGCTCTTGCAACGCTGGTCTTTCCTGTTCCAGCCTCCGCACTATGGAATAAATAATCCATCTTCGGTTGTCTCTTTAGCCTCGTTACTATTAGGTCTTGCCCGACCACTTCATCAAGCGTTTCCGGTCGGTATTTTTCACACCAAAGATTATTCCAACCGCCCATCAAATACCCCCTTTATTCGCTCTAATGCCTCAATGAAAGTATCATACTCGTTTAACTCGGAAGTATTTATGTGTCTGTCGAAGTGAGTATAATTCAAGTCCTTCTCGCTCTCATGTGCAAGGGCTTCAAGAGTAGCCCCCCGTTCAAATAAGTCATACCTGTCGCTTTCTAAGCGTATGCACACACCCCTATTCTCAACATACCTTTTCTCATTGAAATATCTCACATCATCAATAATTGCAAAATCATACGCCGATTGCTCTATTGCTTTCAGCGTTTTTTTGACCCAATAATCAGCACCATAGAGTTTTCTTTTCAAAGCACCCCATGCTTGCAAAACGGGTCGTAGTTTTTCTTTGTCGCTCGCAAGCATCTCATCCCATGCCGCTTTCGCTTCCGGAGTATCACAAAAAGCCTGTCTCGCCTCTCTCCTAACTTCATCTGCAAAGGAGAATATCTGACTCTTAGGGATATGCTCTCTTAGTCTGTGTGCAAGAGTCGTTTTCCCGCTTCTCATCGAGCCCGATATACCGATAATCCGTGTGTTTTCCATAGGGCTAATGCGGTTCGATTTCCCTATAAACCCCTCCTACAATGGAGGCAGGGTTCTTCTCCATCGGGCATCAATCGTTGCCTTCCACATTGAGAACATCGTTGCGCCTGTGTTCTTTCTGCGCCCGTCATACACGAGACGGGTCTCGTAAGGGGTATATCTTCTTCGGATTGGATAAGGTCTCTCCTTATATCGAATACCATGTGTTTTGTTTTACTACCGTTTAACTTTTCAACAACCGCATACCCAACACATTCTATTTGCACATTTTTTGCAAGAACCGAAGAGAGGGAATTATCGCTCGGCACTTCTCTTAGAGAGCGTTTATCCGCTAATTCTTTTGCAATTTCAACTCTCGTTAATGCGCCTTTTTCATAGAGAATATCCACGACCATACGGCGTAGCCGTCTATTGTTCGCAGACATTAGTTTTTGCAACTTTATTATGTTATATTATTGGTTTTGAAAGGCCGCCATCCACGCTAAATCCTTCTCCGCCTGTATTTGCTGGCTTTGCGCCGCCCCTTGATACCTAATTATAACCCAAAACGGAATAGTAATATACCAACAAACCAACAAAGCAACCCAAAGGCCCACTAAAATAAACATAGCCAATACTACATTACCCATTTATCCACAACCTTATTCTTTTTCATTCCTTTAGGAATCATTTCTCTTCCTTTCTCCCTAACTTCGTTTGCGAATGCAACATCGTTTTGCAAAATTGTATCTATGTGCTTATCCGATGAACGCATATCGAGCAATACCTCATCGTCTTTTGCAAGTTTTGCAACAGGTATGTTGTGCGTCTCACTATCTATACCGTAAGCGAACAATGAACGGGTGTAAGTATCCGGTAATGTTAGGTTAGATGCCGCAAGTAATCTCCAAAAATGAATATTATCCACGCCTCCTTTCAATGCTGAAAGCAAGTAGGGGATGGGTGCAGTTGCAAGTCTTTGGTGGATGAAGAGTCTTTGTGGGTATTTCTTAATACCGCTAATCAAACGATAGAGATTAGTCTTCGGTTTGTCTTTCCATGCAACCAATACATCTTCGCTACTTTCAAAACGAGGCTTAGTTTTGCAACAAACGACCATCCTGTAAGGTATGTAAGAAGCAAGCATCTCCGCCTCTTCCTTTGTAAGACTACCCTCAAGAAAATATGTAACTCCTTCTCTAACAGGCGGCTCGGTAATTCTGTTGCCGAGATACACAACTTCGCCCTTCTCATAGACAGAAGGCTCGTTTGTAAATATCACGCATCCCATAACTCATTCCTCCTATACACCTTCACGCCCCCCTCATTCTTAGAAGTTATCTGCCCTTTGTATTCCATCATCGAAAGAAACCTTGAAACAGTATAGACACTAAAGCCGCCTTTGGGTTGGGTGGATTGTTGCAAAGCGAAATCGAGTATATCATTCGCTGAAAACCATTCACTTCTCTTCCAATTCTCAACGGCTTTCTTCACCGCCGCTCTCCGATACTTCTTCGCCATCAGCATACTCCTCCGGAGTTATGGAGAAGGGGTCATAGATATAAACCCATTCCATGAATCTCCTCCATTGAGAAGCAGACAGATTCCACATTTCTCTCACGGCGTTTGCCGATACCCGATAACGCCCCGAATACCATTGATAGCCGTTGGGTGTGAGCAAGCAAACCAAACCGTCATCGAGCATCTTATCAATGAGTTTAGGATATTCTGATTTGGGGATAGGTCTTGCAATTAACTGATTGAAATGCACCCTCCATTTTACGGGCTCACCTGCGCTCATTCAATCACCCCTCCATTCTGTAATCAAAGTCTCGCCTTCATAACCTCGCTTCATGTAAAAGGCACAAGCGGGAAAGCCAAATGGAAAACCACATTTACTTGCGCTGATTAAATCTATTGATACTATATTTCCATAATCGAGAACCTGTCTAATCCGTCTGAAACTTGAGAACATTTTACTTAAAGGTATTAAGAAAACTACATTATCGCTAACTTCAAATGACTTCAATAGAAACTCATCGAGAATACTATATGGTGGATTTGTAATAATCCAATCAACATGACCTTCATAATCGAAGAAGTCTTTACCTTCTGTTATCTCGCAAAAGTGCTTTTCGCAATTAGTGGGGTAGTTATCATAGAATGCCCCTTCTCCCCTACATGGGTCAAGTATTTTTGAACCCGCCGGAATATCGTAAAGATTGATAGTTTGTTTTGCGATAAGTATAGGGGTCATCACTAAATCATTAGGTGGCTGGGGGTCTTTCGCAGTAAAACCCTTACCCCTACCAAATCCTTCGTGATGCACCATCACTCAATCACCTCAAACTCAGCATCAATAGTCGAGGGTGCTTTCAACGCCGCAAGCCTCAACTCCATAGTGTTCATCAACTGTGGGTGTTCTTGCAAAACATCAACAACCACACCGAGTATCCCTTGCACCTGTTGGTGTGCAAGCATCAATTGTGAATCAACGCCTATTTCTTTCTTGAGCGTTCCAATCAACTTCAACGACTGATTACCAGCGGCTACTAACTTAGTGGCTTCGGACAACCATTCTCTCGATATGCCGTCTTGCTCTTTCAACTCCTCCCATTCATCCAACCATTGTTGGATGCGGGAAAAGACATCTTCGGCCATATCCAAAGTCGAGATAGCCTCCGACCTTGCTTCCTCTATCTGTTGAGCCTCCTTAGCATCGTAGGTAATATGCTCCTTCATGTGTTCCTCCACGATACCATCCGGCCAGCCGTGTTTAGATTCAAGGAAGGGAGGGGATTGTGTTCCATTTGCAACTAAAAACTCAAAGTCTTTCCTTTGGGGGTGGTTGCAAAGAGGGCATTCGGGGCTCTCTAAAACCCAACGCAGGGCTTCTAAAACGATGGGGTCTTCCTCGACCTCTATTCGTTGCTCGATAAGCCACTTAGATTTCACAATAACACCTAATATGTATGCTGGTCTGCGTCTATTTCATCCTTGCAAGTAATGCAAATTGTAACTAATGCTTCTGTATCAAAGATACATTCTTCCGGCATAACAACGCTCTCACACACATAACATTCCTGTGTTTTACTAAGACAGTCCTCACAGTAATACGCATTATCAATCAATTCATCTGTCGAAGGGGAGTTGCAAAAATCACAGGGCATAGCGTTTAGTATGTCTTCTATCGCATCAACTATTTCCTCTCGGTTAAAATCGGACAGACCAAAATTACCATCTAAATGCTCTTGAAAAACATCGAGAGCATCCAATACTTGCTCTATTTCATAGACCATGTTTAAGCCTCCTCTCCCTCTTTCTTAACCTTTTGCAAATATTCTTCGTTTATCCCCCACAAACAAACATTACTTCCCTTCTCTTTTATTTGCAAAAAACGAGGGTCTGCCGTCATTAGTCTCGCTATTTGTTGTTTAGTGGGTGGGTTTCTGAACCTTCTTTTCTTGCCTCGTTGTGTTTTTATTTGTATATCAACTTGCATACCATTTATGGGTCTCGCACCGTTTTTTCTTATGTGGTGGAAGACGGCATCTATGAATCTCCGGTGCTTAACCACTAATCTTCACCATCCGGCATACCTATACGACACATGACTCCTCTTCTCCCACGCTTGCCCGCTACTTGAGGCACATATTCCTTATACCAATCTTCACCGATTAGATTCTCTTCAATCCAGCGTTTAGCCTGTTGATAATCGCCGTTTGTAATAGCCCTGCTGATTTCCTTAACTAACTTAGAACGGGGCATATCCTCGTTCCAATATGTAGTCTTAATCAGCGCAAGGTCGGCATCCATAACATTCCTTCGCATTTGCAAGGATGAAGCAAGTATTTTTGCAAGTCTTTCATCAACACCAACTGTAAGTATTTCACCGCCTTTGTAATCCGGTTGCATCATAGCATAACCAATTGCAAGTCTTCTGAATAGGTCGCTCTCAAAGGAACGAACAGTATCTCTCAAAACCCATTCCTCAAACTCTTCGGTGAATTGCACACCGAGAGGGGGAGTTAGTGTTGCATCCATCATACGGTGAATGAACCATGAGCGCATTTCAATAGCCGCCGCCGCTAAGTCTGCCCTTTGCGCCGGAGTCATTCGTGCCTGTGCGTTCTGCGCCTTTTTGTATTGCAACTCTAAGCCCCTGTTCATCTCAATATCAATGATGAAGAACCTTCGGTCAAGTCCGGAGACCAATTCAAATCGAGCAGGTTGTGTTCCAGCCCATACTGTATAACGGGTATTGTATCTAACCCATCCGTTTCTCATTCCTTTCTGAACCCTGCCGGAGTCAAGGGAAGTTAGCATTTGATTTTTCATATCCATACTGTGTTCTTTTCGTGTCGCATCCGTGATTGATGAAAACTCTTCAAATCCTAAGAAGCCGCCACACATCTCTCTTGCAAGTGGGCGACCACCAACATAACCGTCTTCGTTTATACTCCCGAACATACCCGCTTCTGTAACGGATTGTGCGCCCATCATTGTTCTAAACCCGACACCGTTGAATCCATCGGGATTCCAAAGGAGACCCGTTCCTTCTGCAAGAAATAAATCAATCAACACATTCTTTCCCGAACCCTTAGCCCCACGCATGAGTATGTGTATGCGTGTGTCTGCGAGTCTCGACATTGGCGTGTATATTGGGTCGTTATCGTGTCTCATCGGACAATCGGGGATAGAGAAGTAATCATCTATTGGGTTCGCTGGGTCGAAGTCGCACCGACTGCATTTGTTAATCGTATTGAATATGTGCGCCCCTATGCTACACAAAAAGATAGGCACTTTGTCTTGCACATTAACATAGTGGTTCTTATCGCAGAAATCTTGCAACTCATTGAATATATCCATTTTTCCACCTACTCATACGCTATGCCTTTGTAGTCATTCTTTGCTCGTTTCAGTATTTCAGCAACCATGCCTTCGGCCTCTTTAGTTGCGGCCTCCCATTCATCATATAATTCTTTTGCATTATCTAAGTCTATTTTGAGATTCATAAAGGGTAGTAACCCGACACCATCGGCAAAGGCCGCTTTGATTAGGGGCGTTTCCACGCTTGCGGAGAAGCACATAACCATGCTTCGCAAATCGTATGCCTTGCAAATATACAAACCCGCATAAACGAACATGGGGATAGTTAATTCTTCGGGGATTTCCTCGCTCTCGTAAAGACGGCAAGCGGGCTCGTCAGCGAATGCGTCTTCCTTCCACCTAAAATCAGAATACATATCGGTTGTTGCAAATACGACTTCGGTAATGTTTCTATATCTAATTAAAGTGCTAATCAATGCGTCTCTAACAATCGGATAACCAAACAACCAATGATTAGAGTTTTCGTGGCTGATTTGATGAAGGCCGTTGATAGAAATTAACACCGCATCGGAGTCTTTAGTCTCATAGATATTCACCAAATCATCATCGTTGAATGCCTGTTGCAACGGTTTAACATTGAGTAATTTTGAGAAGACATTTCCGACCTTTCTTCCCTCATTGGCTACTGTTCCGAATATGATTGCCGGAACAGGACATGGCTCTTGAGGGGAATAGACAATCACTTTAGTTGGTTTGTCCGATGGAGGCTCATACCAAACCATCATACTCTCATTCTTTATTTCCGGCCCTCTCAAGTCTTTCCACCTCCCTCAACATAAGTGTGGGTAATTTGTTTCGTGGTCGTAATGGGTGCGTGAAGCCCATCCATCTTTTTGCAACTTCGGTTAAGTCTCGGTTCATAACTACGCCATCCGTATAGGTGTGTATGGGCGAAGCCCTCATCTTCTGTATGAAATCGGTTTTGCTTAGTTGCGTAGCCTTATCTCTCGTGCGCCCGCCTTCCGGCTTCCTCGTTAAGAGTAGTTGGTGTAAATCGGCAACCGCCATAGCACCCTCATTCTCTTCTATTATCTTATAGGCCGCATCCATAAGATACGCCCTCGTTTGGTTTCTATCGCCTCGTGTTCCCATACCACTAAGGCTTTTCTTTATCCCTATAAACCTGCATTACTTCCGGCTCAAATCTATTCTTTCTGAAAGAATACAAAGGCGCAGTAACCCCTTTGCTCAATTCTTTTTATTCACTATGGGATATTTTTCTTAATCCGTTTCCTGTAAATGCCCCATAGGGAATAGAATTATTGCAACAAACCGCTTTACTGCGAGCCTGTATTTTTTCCTACGGGGGGCTGAATCAATTGAATATATTGTAAATATTCTAACTCATCCACCTCCTCTTCAAACATATTTAGTTTGAATTGGTGGTCTCCGACCACCTCACACGGCATATCATAGTGTTCTTCGATAAACTCCGCAACGCTCCCTTCCTTTCTTGCAATAACGCCCTTTCGTGGCCTTACTCCGCCTTCGCCCAAAATCAATATCAGCGATTCTTTGGGGCTCTTGAGAATTGCAAAAACGACATTTTCTCCATCAACAAACTTTAGAGAACAGTCCATATCCCCCTTCTTTGTAGGCAGCAAAAGGACTCTTCTTCGGTTGGCTTTTGCAAAACCGCTTTCTTCAACATCAAAACAAACATATTCCACTTTGCTTTCCTCTATGATGAATTGCAACTCCTCTATGACTGTGAATTGTTGCACATCAAAGGCATAGCCTTTCATCAATGCGTTCAATTCTGTTCTTCTCAAGCCTTGATGCAAGCAATCGAGGAAATCCCAAACCGCATTGTAGCCTTGCAAAACTATTTCGTATCCGCCGACTTGCAAAACAATTTGTGGGCTAAAACGCCTCCTTTTTCTCTCTCCTCTTTGCACTAAACGCCACGCTTGGAAATCTTTGACGATGATGTGTCTTTCCGGTTTTGCAAATAGATGCTTACCGCCTATAAGCACCGGATGCCTCATACCCCATACACGCTTACGCCGACATATTAAGCGTTAGGTGCAGACGGCTTACGAGGAATGAAAAACAACACACAATATGTTAAGGAGGAGGATGACCCGCAAGCCTTCTGCAAACTGTGCTGGATTATCTTTCCTTATCAATAGTTGCAAAACACTTCTTGCATCTCGGTCTTAGATGCGTGTTCGCATCATCCATGAAGTATTCGGGGAATACGGGAGGGTCTTCGTGGTGCGCTTGCACAGGGTATTTGTATCCACAAATTGCAACTGCGCTGAATCCCTCTCTTGCGTGTAAAACGGGTATCTCACCCTTGTAATCCTTGCAAGTATGGGTCGGCATAGAATGTAACTCCGTTGGGGTCTAACGGCGGCTTGATGCCTTCCGGTATGTTTAGCAACTCATCTTCCGCATTCGTATATACTTTGCTATGATACTCGCTAAACTCGCTTTCACGGTTACTCCCCAATAGGTGAAGGTAAATGTAACGAGCGGCACTTAGACCGTCTCGCTCATCTTCAATCGCCTTTAGTAGTTGCAACCTAATGTTGGGGGCGTGTTTCCAGCGGCGCATACAATTCAGAACGAACCACAAACCTATTTGGTTGCAAAGGTGCTGGTGTATAGGATTATTTGCAATATCCAATCGCTCATATTCGCCAAGCATTCTCGGTTTTCTGAAGTAATCTCCTATTACATACAAATCACCGCTCTCTTCATCATGCACTAAATGCAACCATGTCTCCGCCGTTCCTTTGTGTTCCAGCATGAATCCGCCACCCTTTTTCTTTGAAAACTTAAACTTCTTCCATTCGTTCATTCTTTCTCACCTTCGGGGAACATTATTTCTGCGAATATCTCAAAAGTGAGCCACGATATACCTAACTCCGCATCATGCTTATGGTATGCTTCGTGCAAGACCTCTCTCGCTTGCTCTCTCGTTAAGCGTGGTATATGCGTATGAACATCATCCACACACCAAATGATGTGTATATCTTCGCCGTCTTCACTAATCATTCAATCACCCTTTCCTGTCGGCGGCTTCTCATCGAATATGTCTCTATTTGCAAGACTCCAAATCGTAGGCCCATATCTGTCGTTTGGGTCTTTCCTTCCCTTGAACGACTTATGGCGTTGCAAGCGGGCGGATAAGTGCCTTGCGGATTGATTGAGGCGTTTGCCGTTGCGGTAACGGACATTGTTTAGCAACTCGTGTGTAGTGGCCTCGCTCATCATTCCGTCTAAGTATTCGGCGCACCGAATCAACTCCTTATGGCCTTTGTAGCGGAATATGCTATTGCCTGTGCGTTGTCTCCTCGACAATCATTCATCCCCTTCAAACACTTTACAAGCGTCAAGCCCCAGCATTTGCAATACATCTGATAGGGCGCATTCAACCGTGAATATCGTTCCGCTAATCATGTGTATATCACACCCGCCGTTGTTGAGAGCCGTAACTGCGCTCACATCGTCTGCGCGTATTAGGGTGTTGCCGCTATTAGTTGCAAACTCCCCATACACCATTCCTCTTTCTATCACTATTTGTCTTCTCATTTTATCCATTCCTTATTGTTTTCTTTATCCCAATCTGTTAATGCTTTATCGTTAGATAATTCTTGCAAATCGAGTTTCCATTCGCCCCGCATTGAGCGTATGCCGTGTAACATCATGGCGTGGTTGGCGTGTTGGAACGCCTCTTCCATACTCCAATTGTTAGTTTTTGCAAGTAGTTGTATTGCTCGGCCACCTCTTCCTGTTGCTAATGCCCTGCCTAAGTGCATTATCTCGTGGTGGCGGGGGCAAAGTGCAATCAAGCCCCTGTATCGCTGAACCATTTGCAAATCATCATACTCCCACTTCTCATGTGCCTCGACTGCGTGGTTGCGGCCTTGCGAATGCCCCGTATCCCCGCATATCTCACATACATGACCTGCCTTCTCATAGCAAGCCTTGCGTAGCCTATCCCATGTCGCAGGGCGTAGCAGGGTGCGTAGGTTGCTTCCCCAACTATTGCGGGGGATTAACTCAACACTAATCATGTCTTTCATCACCATATCACCTTTGTATCATCGTAGTCGTCATCGTTGTCTATGTCGCCCACCTCATCATCGTGGAGGAAAGGCTCGTGATTTGCAAGTATTTCATCAACTGCTTCATCAACTGTTTGTGCGCCCTCACCTGTCTTGAAGGCGAATCCCGTAGGCTCATCTGCTACTTCAAAATCAAGGCGTAGCAACAAATCAGCCATCTTTATGACTCTCTCATTACCCGCCGTTCTTATTGCATCCATATCCATGCCTACAAAGCCCCGCCCATCTAAGACGAAGCCCTCTATACCGGACATATCCATGCGTGAGACTGCTTGCCCTACTTCGTTACACATACCGTCTCTCGGACTATGGCCTATCGGATAAAAGTCGTCATCACTCCACCCATAGGTGTTTTTGAAATTGGTTGTTCCTAAATCATCACATAGCATGGATACGCCCTTCCTAAGTTGTATGACCGCAAGGAAACAGGTAAGGCTCACATTGTTTTCATCGAAAACCGTAAATGCCCTTTCACATACCTTTTGCATATCATCGAGATAGTCCGGCATGATAACCGCTTCTGCAAATTGGTTATACTCTATTTTGCCGCCTCGTATTTCTTGCAAACCTAATTCTTCGTCTAAGGTTATTTGGCTTCCTATGCACCATGCGACAAAACTCGCCGCATCTTCTATCGTCTTTACATCTTCGGGTTTTGGTCTATCATTCATTGTATCATCCTCTTCTGCTCTCGCTTTATCCTACTGCATCGGCCACAGTTTATTATTCTTCCCATTCGGCCTCTCGACTTCAACACACGGCGGCAGGTTGTGCATTTGTAGGTGTGTATCCCTGCTTGCTCATGCTTCTTCGTTAGAGCCATTCTTCATTTCCTCCGCATACTTCTTTTGGTAATTTGCAATTCCTTGCACTAACTCATCTTCTATCGAGAAATTATCACATCGGGATAAGATGGTGAATAGTGCTTCTGTTCTTCGGTCTATTTCCCCGCCCATGTTTATGATGTAATAGAAGGTGTCCGGAAGCCCCCACATTTTCATGCCTACTTCTGTGGATACATTTCCGCCTACACCTATACGCATAGTCGCCCTTCTAACCATCATGTAATTCCCTTGCAAGAAATCGGTTAGTGATTCAATCTCTTCCTTTCTCGTGTTGTTTCTGTCGTCAATCTGTATCGTTGTTGTTCGGTTTTTTCTCATAATAACACCCCCGCTACGGCACACAGGACTACGCCCACACACCCCAGCACTATTTGCAAAAGAGCAATTACTCCTTCCATCGAATCTTCGTATATGTCGTTGAATGCGTCAAATATCATACTTACAACCTCGCTGGTATTACAACAGTCCAATTGCAAGTTTCGCAACATCTTCCTTCCGCTACGGGCTGGGCGTTCTCGCCCTTATCCCAATACATGACTCGCTCACCATTAGCGTTTGTTGTATATTTCTTCTCGATTTCACCATCACAAATTACACACTTCATAATCAGTCCTCCTTTCTTTCTCGGCAACCATGCGAGACACACCATCCTATTGAATATTTGCACTTAGGACAGATAGCAACGGTCATTCGCTCACCTGTTGCAAGTATTGCTGTATTGATGGCTCAAACCATTCGGGCATAGGTCGCCCCTTCTCCCATGTTGCAAATGCCTTAGAATGATAGTAGCGGCGGTATGCTTGAACGGCCTCATCCCCGCTTGCGTGAGATTTGATGACTCCAACCCAATTCAACACAGGGTCTCTAATAAGTCCTCTCGGTTTATACTCATCGGGCATAGCGAGAGCAAACGGAGTCATACCCGTTCTCTCTATGGGTATCCCTACGCCTTGATACACCCCTCCCGAATCATCAGCCATGTATGTCTCCGGAATTAGATGTGCAAGCCCATACAGTATCTCGATGCCGTTAGCACAGTAATGTTCCTTCCCGAATCGCTTTGTGTATTCCTCGCATAGAGCCGCACCGTGATGTGCCGCCCATAGGTAGTTATCTCTCGACATAGACACCCAAATAGTGCAAGGGTGATTGTGATAACCCCCCCGTATCGGCTTTTGGGTGGATTTTGCAAGAGGCAGTTGTTCGGGTTGTGCGCCATGCTTGATTGCCGCACTTCCTAATTGTTGCAACAATTCAACGCACATCTTAGGTATGTGCTTATCGCAATACATCTTAGCCGCCTTTATCGGGTCTTCGTCTAAGACAAATATGTTCATTGTTTATCCACCCAACCTTCGTAAATATCTCCGTCATCAAATGTTATGTTAATCAGCAATTCCTTTCCATCCCCGCCGAGTATTTCCACCTTATAGTCGCTTTTCATACTCAAGTCTGCTACTCTCCATCGTGAGAGATTATTACAAAGTGCCTTACTTAGAAGTAGTCGAATCATTCGCCCACCTCTTCGTATTGTTTCACGAGCATTTGCAAGTCTTCTTCCAACCCTGCTCTTTCATCGTCAATATAAGCGAGTTTCAACTGTATTTGTTGTATCCGTAGCAATATTTCTCCTTTCTTTTCACTTTCTCTCATTCAATCACTTCCTATCTTTCTTGCAACTCCGTCATAGATTTCCTGTCTCGCCGCATCCTCGCAACCATCACACCAATATAGGTATCCCCATACTGTCTCTTCGTTTTCTGCTATCTCTCCGCAAAAGTTGCAACATTCTTCGCTCATTCAATCACCTTCTCGTTGCCTATCTCTTGACCGCAAGCGGCGCA
>MDTE01030892.1_pt1 | contig 41758 bp, 34 predicted proteins | sample 811231 | NCBI WGS metagenome assembly MDTE01 (sample SAMN05326651, study PRJNA326480) | marine metagenome | isolation source: seawater | place: Indian Ocean: Red Sea | collected 2010
ATGCATGTATTGCAGATGGAGATATGGTTTTGATGGAGCCAATTACAGATTCATACTCTCTTAGAAATGGAACTATTGTTAGTGCATTAGTTCCAGGTTTAGGAACGACCTTAAAGTATTTTGTTAAGAAAGGTGGAAAAATATTTCTTGAAGCAGCAAATTCAGCCTATGAACCTATCGAATTAAATTTAGAAGAAGTTATTTTTCAAGGAAAACTTTTAGCCGTTTGGCGTAAAGTTTAGGGAAATAATGCTCTATTCAAAAAGATATTCTTCTCTACTATTAGTTAATAGTAGAGAAATCAAAATTGCAGGAAAAGGAAAACTTATAGGAATGGAAAAAAGTAAAATGAACCAAAATATAGCTAAAAAATAGTATTGAACACCTGAGTGCATTTTACTCTTTATTTTTATATAAAAAATTGATAGTGAGCTTAAACCAAATATACCTAGTGTATATATCCAGTCTCCAATCCAAGTCATTAATCTTCCACTGAAAGATTCTTTAAAAATACCACCAAAGGAAGAACTATATTCGTTAATTGCCGAGTATAAACCCAGGATACCTTGTGGAATTAAATAATTTGTAAATGCTATATAGATAGTTAGAAAAATACTTCCAATTCTTGTACGCGTACTCTCATCAGCTAGAAATATCATATTTGGGTTTTCTAAGATTTTAGAAAACAAATCAATAAACCTCCTTCCTATAAGTATATTTTGTGAAATTAAAGGTAAAATAATAAATAAAAAAGTTGTTACTAGAGTTCCAATAATAAAATCTTTTTTGCTGATTTTGAGTTTTAAAAATCTTCTTACAATATTGCCAAAAAATAAAATTAATAATATAAATATTCCAGATGATGACTGTGCAACAAATGTAATCGCGAATATATTCATCAAGTGTATGAGTTTATCTTCTTTGAATGAGAATCCTCTAGCCGCAAATATAATTAATGATGAGGAGATAAGAAAAAAAGCAAAATATGTAGGTTCTGGGGTTAATGAATTTAATCCTCTTTCATTCCCCCACATGCCTCTAGAATTTACTAAAAATTTCACTATAGAAGGGAACTGAATCTGCACAAACGCAAAAATATAATAGATAAAATTTGTGAATTTTATTATATTTATTAGTTTTAGCTTTTCATAACCTCTTGAGAATGCATTCCAACTTAATATTAATACAATATAAAAAGACGAAAAATTAAATAAAGATCTTAATACATAAGGAATTAAATCTGAAAAATTGAATTCATCTAAATTAGTTTGATATGTAGAAATTATAAAACCAAGGATTGTAAGTATTAGTGGTATTAAAATATATTTTGGGATTCTTTTTTGTTTATCTATTAATAGAATTATTGATCCAGATAACAATGCCCAAGGTTGTGAATCAAAAGTATTTGTCGAAAAATTTACCCAAGGGAAACAACATATTACAAAAAAAATTGTTGTTATATTTAAATTAATTTTTCTAGCATATGAAATATCTACAGACATTGTTATATTTAAAAAAAGTTTTATTTAGTTAAGATATATCGTTATTATCAATAATCATCCATCCAATTATATTTGGGTTGAACATCCTCAAAAGATCGTTAGTTTTGTTTAAATGTTCAAAACTTATTTCACCTAAAGAATATAATGTAATTATAAGATCACATTTTTTAATACTTGCTATATCTAAATTATTAATAACTTTGATTTTATTACTTGAAAAGAAGTTATTTTTAGAGAAATTGTTATTCTTATCTAAAAAGTTTTTTGATATTGATAAAATTCCAACTTGACTGTCTTTTATTTTTATATTTTGTTCTAGTAAAATTGAATCAATTATTTCATCATTAAATTCTTTATTAAATTTATATAATTTACCAAAATATTTTTCTGCTTTATTTCTTTTTAGATCCTCAAGTTCATAAATAATTCCCATTTTATCTTCTCGTATGAATGAGACTACTACTGATAAGAATAAAGAAAGTATGCTCCCAAATAATAAATCTTTTTTTCGATTAGGAGCATACCTTATACTTCTAATTTTTGGATCAGAAATTAATTTCCATGGATCTTTCTGGCGAGCAATTGAAAGTTTGACTAATGCTAAATCCCTCTCTAGGTCACTTAGAATAGAAGATTGTCTTATGGCATTAGCTTGTAATTCGTTGAATTCAAAAAGAATTTCAGTAGGTCTTCTTAGAAGGGTTTTAATATTATCTATTTTTGTTTTCAGATCAACTAATGTCGGTGAAGTTTGTTTGTAGTTGTTGGACAATGTAAGATATTGAGATTCATAATCAATGAGCTGCTCAAATAAATATTTATATCTTGATTCAGGATTATTTCCTAATTCAATTTGCGATTTTAGTTCATAATTTTCTAAGTCACTACTTATTAAGTCTGAATCAACCATACTTGTACCTATATTATTTTGCAAAGAAAAAGCATTTAATTGCTTTTTGGCATTATTTGCTTTTTTTCTAATTTCATTAATTTGAGATGTTAAAAAGGTTTGTGTCTGATTCAGGTTTTTTTCATGATCACTTTTAGAATAATCTTGATACTTAGAGGATATAAGTTCTAATGCCTTAATTATGAGTTCTTTATTTTTATCCATATATTTTATTTCTAATACTGAGGTATTATTTTTAAAATTTATTTCTAAATTATTATTTAACCAGTTTTCATAATTTAAATTATTAAAATTATCATTATTTAATTTTTTAGCTTCCTTAACATATTTAAAGACAGGTAATAAGACGGAAGGACTTTTTAGAATTTCTAATTGAGTTCTATTATCATTAAAATCATTTTGGATTAAAGATGAAAAATTTTCTAATCCTTGAAATTTGTTACTTTTAGCCGGTTTGTCGTTCGTGACAATAATTTGAAAATCTCCCTGCCAAATATCTTTTTTGGAAAGGGTAATAATAGTTGATGTTATAGCTCCAAATAGAGTAAAAAGAGAAATAAACTTTATGTTTCGCCTTAGTGATCTAAAAATTTTTTTAAAATCTATATCATCGTTAATTATATTTTGATTATTTGTGTTATTCATATTATTAACTTAATGTTTTAATTATACTATTTGGAATCTAAACAATTTATAAATTTATTCAATAACAATAAACTATTACAAGATATTCCCCTAATCAAATTAATAATAAAAATTTAAAGAATATAAATTAAATAGAATAACTAGAGAACATTTTTAAAGTGAATAATATTCATAAAAGATTTTACTTATTTAAATCTTCTAAAATACTTTCATAAATTTTTGCTGTTTTATATCCAGATTTTTCCCAATTAAAAATATTTTTTTGACGTTTTTTAGAATTTTTACTTTTTAAAATAAGGTTTGATGGATTATTTAAATTTTTTTCTACAAGATTAAAGAATTTTTCAAAACTAAAGTTATCAACCACATAACCTGCACCTTTATCCAAGAGATACTTTATCCCTCCCACATTAAATGCTATTACAGGAAGACCTCTAGACATTGCTTCTATAATGGTTAAAGGTGCTGTATCAGATTTACTTGGGAATAATAATAATGATGAAATATCATAGAAAGCTCTTTGTTCTGAGTTTGATAGATAATCTGTAAAGATTAATTTCACAAATTTAGAGGAAAAATTTTTTAAATAAAATTCAGGTTCATCTTGAGATAATAATTTACCCCCAATAATAATAGTGCATTCAATTTCTAGTTTTTTTGCAATTTCTATTACGGTGTCTATTCCTTTATTAGGTGCATGCCTGCCAGTAAAAAATAATATTGGCTTATTTGTGTTAATTTTGAACTTTTCTATAATTTTAATTTTATCTTCTTTTGGAGCTTTTTTTTCATAAATAGGGTCCGCTCCATTAGGGATTAAAGATATCGCTGAACTTTTAATATTTAATGTTTTTAAGAATTCTTCTTCCTCTGGATAACTAGAGATAAATTTATCAACCAAATATAAAGATTTCTTAATTGGGTAAGTAACGAACAACTTCCATAATAATTCTTCTAAAAAATTAAATTTATGATTAGGGCTAAAAGTTTCATAAAAGCCATGAGTTGAGACTACTGTATAAATACCTGATTTTTTGCAAAAATTAATTATTCTAAAGAATTCAAAAGGTGGCAAAATATTATGTAAGTGAACTATCTTAGGCTTATTTTTTTTTAATTCATTAATAATATTTGAAGTCAAAAATAACTTAAGTAATCTTCTTGGTAAAAATCTACGAAATTTTTTTAAACGGCAAATTGATTTAAAATTTCTTATTTTTAAACCTTTTTCTATTTCAATGGTATTTTCACTCCACATTCTCCATAATTCAATTTCATTCAATTGCTTTGATATAAATATTGAGTGCAATTTTGCAGCTATAGCTGCACCTCCTAGTTCACTGCCGCCTGTATTTAAATTAATTGCGATTATTTTTTTCATCAATTTTTTCTCCTAAACCACTGTATATATTCACTAAGTCCATTTTTGATATCAAAATCAGGTTTAAAATTAAGTAAATATTTTGTTTTTAAATTGGAGCCAATAAGTGTATTAGGATCTCCCTTTCTAGTTTTTTGATTAAATTGAATTAATGGGTTGAGCTCCATTAATTTACATACTGTTATTACAATTTCTTCAACTGAATGATGATAACCACTGCTACCGTTAAGAATAGAAATTCCTTTTGATTCTGATTTTTCATAAGGAAAATCTGAGGCCATAATTAATAACTTAACAGCATCTTTAACGTAGATCCAATCCCGAATTTCTTTGCCATTTCCAAAAAGCTCTATTAAATTCTTATTTTTGTATAAATTTCTGCAAATCTCCCATATTAATTGTTTTTTTGCGCCGTTACCATAAACAGAAAAAAACCGTATTACAGATGATCTTATATTAAAGTTATTTGAATAAGATTCAAAAAGTTTTTCAGCTATTAGTTTATTACATCCATAAGGTGAAAATGGTAAACATTTATCATTTTCTTTTATTGGTTTATTATGAATATCACCATATACAGCGGCACTTGAAGTAAAAACTACTTTAGTACTTAAATTTTTTTTTCGTATAAATTCCAAAAGATTGGAAGTAGATAAAACAGTTTTCTTAAAGTCTAATAAAGGATTTTTAATTGATTCTCCGACTGAACTACTACCAGCTAAGTGGAAAATTATATCTGGAGATCCTGCAGTATCTAAAAGTTTTTGAAGATTTCTTTTATTAATATATCCACTGACATAGTTTTTAAATAGATGATTAACTTCGTTATAGTTAAATTTCTTACAACTTCCTATCCCAGATACATTATATTTTTTTTTAATAAGAGCCTTACTTAAGTGCTGACCCAAAAAACCTCTAGATCCTGTTACCCAAATATTTTTCATTTTTTACAATACATAAAAAGATTTAGAATAAAATTAATCGAGTAATTTTTTTATTTTTCCCCTTAATATTTGGGTTCGACATGTTTTTTAATATTATATAGATATAAAATTGCAAGTAAAATAAATGTAGTTGCTAAACATAAATAAAATACTTTACCTTTTAAAGGATAAATTAATATGGCAATACAACTTAATGTTATTTGTAAAGAGTAAATAATGATGACAACCCTTCTAGGGTGTAAACCAAGTTTGAGTAATTTATGGTGGAAGTGACTTTTATCAGGATAAAAAGGAGATTTTCTTTTCTTAACTCTATTTAAAATTACAAAGGTCATATCTGCAATTGGAATTAACATTATAAGCAAAGCAATATTTATTAAAAAAATATCTAGATTTTGAATAACTTGATTATTAATTGATTCAAAAAATTCTTTTTTAGTAGTAAGTTTATAAATACTCGCAATTGCTATATTTGAACCTAATAAATAAGAACCACCGTCTCCCATTAATATCTTTGCGGGATAGATGTTGTATCTTAGAAAACCAACAATTGCACCACATAAAGATAAAGATAATAAAAGAATATCCCATGATTGAGTTGAAATATAAAAAAAACAAAAATTTATAATTATTAAAGTACTTAACCCAGCTGCTAAGCCATCTAGTCCATCCAACCAATTAAAAGCATTTGTGATTCCTACAATCCAAAAAATAATAAAAAAATAACTAAATAAATTATTCAAAATAATAAAATCTAATTCTGAATTTATCCAGCTTATGTCAATCGCGTCAATTTTTAAGCCACTTCCAAATAGAATAGAAGATAATATTATTTGTAATATAAGCCTTTTAAACGGAGAATAATTGTAGATATCATCAAATAAACCAATAATAAAAAATCCTGTGGAACCTATTATTAATAAAATAAATAATTTATAGTTAATTTCAGTAATCTGAAAATAATTATTCATTGTAATAAGTACTGTAGAACCTAATAAAAACCCTATAAGGATTCCTAATCCACCAATTCTTACAATATTTTCTTTATGTACTTTTCTTTTATTGGGTTTATCTATCAGATCATATTTTTGTCCAATTTGATTTATTGCAGGAATTAGAAATATTGTTGTAATCAATGAGATTCCAAAAATAAAAACGGCAGATATTGAAATTTTTTCTGAAAATTCAAGCATTTGAATTTATAAATTAATCTGTGAAATTTTAAAATTTTTAATCAATATAAATATTATTAAAGATAAGGGCAATATTTATAAGAATGTTACTTCTTTTTACTAGGAAAATAAATTTATACAAAAAAATTAAAAATCTAAAAAAGTTTTATTTAGATATTTATAAATCATTTAAAAATAATAAATTAAAGAATTAATTGATATGCTTTTTAAATAAAGAATAATATTGTTCAGAAATTTTTTTTAGATTTGCATTTTCTAAAAGATAGTTTCTTCCATTATTTCCAAGTCTTATCGACAAATCACTTTCTAATTTTAACTCTTTTATGAAATTTGATAAACCATCTGCATCACCATTAATAAACCATCTTCCAAAGGAAAATTCTTCTACTAACTTTTTTAAATATGAATTTTTTGGACTTATTACTGCAATTGGTGTGGAAGCTGCCAAATGTCCATAAAGCTTTGAAGGCGCAACTATACCTTCTGAAAATGAATTCAGAGTAATTAATGCTAAATCGGCAACGTTTAAAGTGAGGGGTAATAATTTTTTTTCCTGAAAGGGCATAAATATACAATTTGTTAGAGATAATTCTTTTACTAATTTTTTTATTATTAAATTTTGAGGTCCATCTCCAATAAAGATGAATTTAATTGATTTATTCTTTCTTAATATAAATGCGGTATCAATTATGGTTTCAAGATCATGACATCTTCCTTGGTTGCCAGAATATAAAATATTAAATGTATTTACCAAATTATTTTTAATTGCAAATTTATTATCATTTTTATTAATTTTGAAAATTTTCTCTGGATCTGACCAACTTGGTATAATTGATATTTTATCGTTTTCTTTAGCAATATATTTTTTTAGTTTCATTTTCATAGATTTACTTAAAACAATAATCTCTGAAGCTTTTTCAAAAGATTTTATATTTAATATTTTCCAAATTTTAATAAGGGCATTTTTCTCATCAAGGATACCCATGCCTGTTAGCACATCAGGGTAGATATCATAAACTATTAAAATGAAAGGTATTTTGGTTATTTTAAAAATTAACCAAGAAAAAAATATAAGAAAAGGAGGCTCTGTTGAATAAACTAATAATTTTAAGTCTGAATCAAATTTTATTCTTTTCAAAAGTATTAGGCTTATTCTTAGAGAAAATAAAATTCCATTTAAAGCCTTCTCAATTACTGAGTTACCAAAAAATTTAATGACGGATGTTCTTCTAATAAATATATTTTTCTTTTTATTAAACTTTTTAGTTTTAATACCTTTTTTAAATCTATAAGAAGGAATTCCAGTATAAATGTTAAAATTAATAGGATAATTAGAAGATATCTTCTTTGTTAGCTCATCAAGCAATTGACCTGTGGCTGCATAGTCTGGAGGGAAAAATTGCGACACTATGGCAATATTCTTCCTTTTAAGATCTTTTTTATAAATCTTATTTGATTTAGAAAATAACTTATTAATTAAGAGTTTTAATAATGTTTTCATTTCCGTAAATTTTATATCAACTTTATGAATTAAATTATTTTTATAATAATTATTATTTAATTCAAATAAAAAATATTTATTGTTTCGATAATTAGTTTAATATTTATAAAGGTTTAAATATAATAAATTCTTAGATTTTTTTTCAAATATGATTACTCGCAGAAATATTGCAATTTTATTAACCCCTTTATCTTTTTTTATTTTATTTGGCTACTTTATTTTGTCTCTAATTTTTGAGTCAATAGCAACAAATAATTCAGAAGTAAGAACATATGCTAATAAACTGTTCAGAAAATATCACGTATTAACAGGAGGCTTTACAACTTATTTATTATTATTGATTACTTTTAGATCATTTGGTAAACCTAAATTATTCAAATTATCCGAGGAATCACTTGAGGAGCTTAATGAATTAAATAAATATCTTCATAAAGAGGCAATTTTTTATCCTCGATTAGGTTCTCTAAAATCTAAAAATAAAAATTTTAAAAAACAATATTTATTATCTGAATTTAAATATCATCAAATAATAAGTGATGGCAAATTAATCAATGATTCTTATCCAGGATTTAATATCTCTCAAAGAGAACTTCTATCTTCACCTTTTTTATGGAGATTCTTAACAAAAAATGATTTTGAAAATAAAATTGTATCTATACTTGGCAAGAAAAAAAATCATTATCTTGTAAATATAAACGCTTGGATGGTTACTCATCTTAATAGTAAAAAATTTGATAGTTATTCAAAAGAAATGATATTTTCAAGCGCTGCCCAAACATACCACTACGACTATGATTTGATTCATTTTTGTAAAGTATTTATAAACCTATCAAATACAAATATAGATGATGGTCCTTTTGAATTTGTTGATGCTTATAAAGCAAGAAATATTCCTAATCCTCCTTTAGTTCCAAATAGCTTTAGAGGAAAAACAAGAGTAATTAATATTCCAAAGATTTTGATTGATCAAAAAAGATTTTTAACTGGACCCACTGGTTCTACTTTAGTTTGCCCTACATTTTGCATTCATAGAGATGGAAGGCCAAAGAAAGGTAATCATCGGATTGTACTTCAACTGGAGTTCGCAACTACTCTTGCGTTTTCAGAAAAATTTTATGGGCTTCAAAAATATAGTTCTATTTTGAGAAAATTGTATGATTTAAATGAACCAGCTTTTATGAGCTTTCTTAATGAAAAGTCTTATCTTTTAAGATACCTTAATTTATTTACTTAATCTTTTAATAAATAAGATAATCTTATATGCTAAACACAAAACATACAAAAAATTTGAAATAAATCATGTGTTAATGTTTTCTTATTACAAAATTATTAATATTCTATATAGATAATTATTTCAATTTATGATTTATGAGATTAAATATATTTAGAAAATATTACTTTTATTTTCAAATTTTTAAATTCTTAAAAAGAAGCCAATTAAATACCCTTTTTCTAATAATAATATTAACTATCGTCGTAGCATTTTTAGATTTATTATCAGTATTCATAATAATACCCTTTGTTAATGTATTACTTGGCGAAAAATTGCCCGAAATATTAGTAAATTTTTTTAATTATTTTAATTTAACTTTTGAGAACTCTAGTAATTTATATCTTTTAATATTTACTTCAATTTTAGCTTTAGGAACATCTTTTTTCTCCTCTGGTTTTAGAATGGTTGTCTTGATTAAAAAAGAGAATTTTATTGCAGAAATATGTAACTATTTAAGCGTAAGAGCATTTAATAATGTAATTTCACAAAATTATAATTGGCATATTAAAAACGAATCTACCGACACAATAGTAAAACTTAATTTAATTGATAAAATTTATAGCGATATTATTTCGCCGATTTTAATAATATTTTCATCTTTTATAACTAGCCTAGTTATTTTCTCTGGAATGATTATCTATAGTCCTAAAACTACATTTTTTTCTCTTTTTTTATTGAGTTTTTCATATTTATCAATTCTAAATTGGTGTAAAAAAAGACTAGAAAAAAATTCAATTGGAAAAATTAAAGAAAATAAAAATTTATTTAAAATAATGAAAGACTCTTTAAGTGGAATTAGAGAATTAATCTTAAATGATGAAAAAGATTTTGTATTAAAACTCTTTAAGGAGAGTGACAAGAAATTAAAGTTTTATAATGCGGAAGTGGGATACTTAAGTCTTGCACCCAAGTATTTTATTGAATTTTTATCAATCTTTATAGTTATCTTTATTGGATTACTTGTTTATGAGAATAATTCAGAGCCAGGACCTTTAATATCTTCTTTGGCTTTCTTTGCTTTTAGTCTTCTTAAACTGATACCGCATGCCCAAGCTTTTTATTCTTCAATGACAGCTATGAGAGCTAATAGAGTTACTTTGAAAGATTATATAGAACTGCAAGAGTTAAAGGATTTTTATTCTAATCAAATAGGTTTTAATAGAAAGATTGATATTGAAAATTTTTTTGTTAATAATCTCACTTATCATTTTTCTAATTCTAATAAGAAAATAATAGATGACTTTAATGTTAGTTTTAAAAAGGGTGATTTCGTTGTATTAGCAGGACCTTCAGGATCAGGGAAAACAACACTTTGCGATCTTTTAATGGGTTTAATTGAGCCAGACTCTGGTGATTTCTTTTTTACCATTAATAATAAAGTTCTAAAAGTAAACCCCTACGACTTAAGAAAAAATTCTGTGCATGTGCCTCAAGAAGTTTTTATTTTTAATGATTCAATCATAAATAATATTATAAGAAAATCTAAAATTAATAATGAAGCTTTAGATTTAGCTATGAAAGCGGCATGTTTAGATCAATTTGTAAGAGAACTTCCGCAAGGAGTTGAAACTATTATTGGAGAGAGGGGATCTTTTCTAAGCGGTGGCCAAAGACAAAGGATTGGATTGGCTAGAGCTATTTATATGATGCTATCAGAAGCAAAATTTATTTTATTTTTGGATGAATCTACATCTGCACTAGATACTATTACAGAAATAAAAGTTATTAAAAATCTAAAAAATTTATTTAAGGATAAAATTACTATTATTATTTCTCATAGAAAAAATACATTTAATCTTTTTGATAAAGTTATTAAACTAAATGAACTAAAAAAATTGAAAAAAAACTGATGAATTTTATTGTTAAAGATTTAGATAAAAAAAAATCAATAAAAAAAGTTATTATTTTTATATCCTTTATTTTTACATCTCTGAGGCATCTGAATCTTTTATATAAAAACACTATTAATTTAAAAGATAATATAAAAATAATTTTTTTTATTCCTCGAATTTCAAAAGGTTGGATTATGGAATTTCTTATTAAAGACTTGAGAAATTCTAATAAAAATCTTTTTTTAGAAACTAGATATTTAAATAATCTGGTCTTGTTATTTCTGAATTTTTTTGCAAATCCAAAATCAAAAATTTTTTGTTACACGCATGGTATTGCTTTTTATTTAATAAAAAGGGGATTTAGGCCTAATGATTTAATCCTCCTTTATACGCATAAAAAAGGATCGCTAAACCCTGTAGATTTAAATAAATTTCACTACGTATTATTTTTAAATAAGCAGTCCAAAGAAGACTTTATTTCTAGAGGCTTGAAAAAAGAAAAAACACATTACTTCCCTATAGGTTATGATCCTAAATTATTCAAAATTAAGAATAAAAAAACTTCCAAAAAATATGATCTTGTTTTAGCCCTAAAATATGAAACAGAAGATATAAATAAAAATTATTATGATAGAAAAAATTATAAAGTATTAATTCCTTTATTAAATAAATTATCTAAGGATGGCCTTAAAATATGCATGGTAGGTAGAAATTGGGATAAATGTAAAATATTAGATGAAAAAATTAGTTGTTATAACTTACCGCATAATAAGACATTTGAAATTTATAACCAGTCTAAATATTCATTATGTATTTCTATAGAAGAGGGCGGGTTTGTGGGTATGCTAGAAACAATAGCATGCGGTTGTAAGGTCATAAGTCATAATGTTGGTTTTGCCAAAGATTTAAAAGAATTATTGCCTGAAAAGGTTACTATTTTAAAATTTTTAAATTCAATAGATTCTTATTACCAAGAAATAAAATTTATTATAAATAACCAAAATATTTCTGAAAATGAATTCGAGAATAATAATGAAATATCAAAAAAATTATCTTCATTTCACTTCGAAAATTTATCTGAGAGATTATTAGATTTTTAAATTTCTTATCTTGTAAATCCCTAAACAAATTAATCTAAGCAATGGTGGATATTCTTCCCATTGAAAATTATAGTTTTGTAAGCATTAGAAACTAGAGCACTATCAATAAAGGAATAAAGTTCTTTTGTTGAATTACTAGAATTATATTTTTCATTCACAATAAGATGTATATTAGATTTGATTTTTTTTTATAAGTTTTAATTCTGCAATTATTAGAGTTGTAGCACTTACTCCTATATAAATATTATCTACATGAAAAGAGTTTTTTAAAATCCATGATTCAACAAATTTTGTTTTTATAATACTGAAATTACTTAAGAAATAACTTGAGTTTTTCCATCCTCTCGGATGTGGAATGTAAATGGTGCTTTTTTTATAATCTTTATTGATAGAAATTTTTTGTCTAGTAAGATCATAATCTAAATACTTTGATGAGATTACTAAATTCTTCTTATCAAAATTAGTCGATTCATTTGGTAATTCTTTATCTGAAATTAATTTATAAAGAATTTTAAAGTCTAATTTTTTGTTACTTATTTTATTACCTAAATTAAAATAATTTTTAAAATTCCATGTATAAATATAATTAGGTTCTGGACAATATTTTAAATTTTGAAGTCTATTTTGAAAAATATTTCCAGAGAGCCCATCATCTATGAACCTTACTAATTTCAAATATTTATAAACTAAGAAAATTGAATGAACAAATGGATTTGGGAATAAAAGTGGAGATACACTACTTAGATATATTTTTTGAGGAAGGTTTAGTTTTAAAGTTATTATCTTTTGAAAAATATTTTTTATTTTAACGAGATTATATTCGTTCTTTATTTCTTTAGGATAAATTTCTTTATTAAAGGATAACTGGTAAATTTTCATCATATGGATCTCTTTTTTTAAATTTCTATATAAATCAATACTATATTTTTGCTTAAAGAGATTAAATATAATATCTTTTTGATAAGTAGAAACAAAGATAAACCATAATTCAAATTTTATTTGCTTATTTTTTAAATTGCAAATCAGTATAGGTATAAATATAAAAACAGCAAAAAAATATGCAATTAAAGTTCTGAATCCTAATTTTAATAAAGAAGATATTTCTTGAGTTTTTTCTTTTATATTTAAACTCATTCTATATTTTTTTTATTTTTCAATTAATTATAATCTAATTAATTTAAAATTAACCAAAAAAAAATTCATAATTTAGGTTTGAAATTTGTAGAGTCGCTTTAAAGCAGGTTCAGAAATCATGCTTCAACTTGTAAATCTCTAGGAGTATTTTAATGTTCAGATTATAATAAACAAACTTTATCAATTACTATAAGAATTAGGAACGTTAAGCATAAAATCTTAAATAGATTTATATTTATAACGTTTACTTTTTGGGGCCATAGCTCAGCTGGTAGAGCACCTGCATGGCATGCAGGGGGTCAGGGGTTCAAATCCCCTTGGCTCCATTAAATTTTAGTATTGATAGCAATAGATTCTGGTGATTCTGAGAAATCTAATAATTGCCCTGATAAAGGTTGATAGTTTACGATATATCTAAATTCCTCAAAGATTCTCGTAATGGGATTATTAGTGAGAGTTAACTCATGAGAACAAATCTCGATTGAGTCAAAAGTTTAGGAGCCAATATTCGCGGCGATTGCAGAAAAGTTTAGAATTTAAGGGGGGTGAGAGGCCGACAGAAAATTGATTACGCAAATACAAAAACGATTTGTAAAATTAATTTTTATAAATTGCTAAAATTTTAAACTTATTTAGGTTATAGTTTTGAACTTAAAAATAATAAAAAATATTTTTAAAATGGTAATTAGAAAATTTTCAAGTAAATTTTTTATTATTTTATATTTTATGTGAGCTTAAATGATGTTTGAATTGGTACATTTTCTAGATCAATCAATATTTTTTTAAGATCTTCATTTTCATAAGGAACATTAATGTAGAAGTAAGAGGGTATTTGCGATTTTATTTCTTCAAGCGGCTTAAAATTAGTATTAATATACTTTAAAGTTTCAAAAACTATTTTAATTTTTTGGTTCAATAAATTCAACCCTATTGAATTATTATTTTGTATGTAGAAGGTACCAATTGGAATCTTATCCTCATAAATAATAGCCCAATGAAGATAATTGTTAGCTTTTACAAATTTTATATGATCAGACATGGTTGGTAAATTATTATGACTAATTGAATATTTCCTTTTAATTAATAATTGAAATAATATATCTATATCATTGTCGTCAATTTTCTTAAAAGATATTTTTCTTAAAGGCTTTCTCAAATAGATAATATCATTTACTTCAGAAGAAATATTAAATCCAACATAATCAAATATCTTCAGACTTGCCTTATTTTTTGATTTTATTTTTGCAAAGAGTTCATGATTATCGATACTTAAATAAACCTCAATGCATTGAAATAAAAATCTTTTTCCCAAGCCTAATGATCGCATTTTAGGATTCATATTTATAGATACTTCTGAAGATGAATTTTTTTTATTAAAATCAAACCTACAAATACCTATTTTCTTACCATTAACTTCACCAACATAAATTTTCCTATTTTTATTTGCAAGTGTTTCTTTAAACCAATGTGAATGATCTTTAAAAGTTATAATTTTGCTTTCAAAGAACATTTCTCTAGTTAGCTTATTATTTCGCCAATTGAAAATTGATTTACTATCTTTTGAATTAGCAAATCTTATTTTAATTTTTTTATCTTGCATTTTAAATCTATATATTCATTGCTTAAACTGGCATTATAAAATTCGATCTTGTTATTACCATAAATGATATAAGCATTTGGATAATCTTTATGATCGACCATTCTTACTCGATCATAAATTTCCTTTAAAGATATTTCCATAGGGATTTCATTATTTTTTTCAGTTAAACGTTTAAAAGAATGAGTTTCCCCTTCTTGCGGTAGGGGGATAACTTGATTATTTACGATTTTTATTATTAATTTATTTATAGCATTGTTTATCCTTAAAAAAATAGTTTCTAATTTGCCTTCTAAACTGATACTAATTTGTCCATAAATAGGACCCGAATCTATCTCTGAGGTCATTTTTAAAGCACAAACTGGAGTATGTTCATATCCCTTCAATATAAGATTCTGGATTGGGCTACCTCCTCTACCATAGGGTAATGGAGAAGTATGAAAAACAATACAATTCTGATTTTGATGTATTTTTTTATCCACAATCCAGTTCCAATGAGGAAAGAAGATATAGTCAGGCTTAAAATCTTGAATTAATTTCTCATTAAGATCCTCTTTTCTAGAAATCTCTTTAATAGAGTAGAAATCATTTATTTCTTTATTAAGAGAAAACCAGTTTTTTGAATTGCAGATAAGTAAACGCATTTTAAATTTCCAATTTTCTAATTACTTGAAAAGCTTCGGCTAGATATAAACCAACTTGATTACCTCTTATTTTTGCCAAGTTTTTTATCCCTTCTATTGATCGACTATGTGGGTAATCTCGCATTTCATCGCAGTATGCTAGTAGCGCTTCTTTTTTCAAATCCCAGTTATTACTTATATCAATAAACAGGTTAGGTGCAAATGAACCAGTTATAGCAGAATTACCGTAATCTGTAGCTGATGCTATCTCAAATAATCTTATCTCCCTACAATTTTCCATAGGCTGGGGTCGAAATGCTGTGAGAACAGCATTTGCTACTACTCTGTGGTCTACATTTAGATCTGAAATACTGTGAGTATATACTATTGTAGGTTTATAATTCTGCTTATTAATCTCTATAGCTTTAACAACATCAAGTAAAGGATATTTATCCATTAAGTTATCACCAAAGTTAAAGCATTTACCCCATTCAAAACCTAAAATTTTACTTGCTTTTATTGAAGCTTCTTTTCTTTTTTTTGTTGCATCTTCAAGTATTTTATTGCGAGAACTTACACCGTCAGTCATTGACATAACATAAACTTTATCTCCTCTATTTACATGCTTACAAATCGTGCCTGCCATGGATATTGATTCATCATCTGAATGAGAAACTATTATTAAAACTATTTCACCCATCTTATGTATTTTTCTATTAAATATATATTAGTAATATATTAAAAAATATAGTTCAAATATAAAAAATTTCAATTATTTTTGAGTCTCAGTTCAATTTCTTAATGATGATAATATTCTATTTGGGTATTCGAGGCAATTGTACATTCTAGAAATTATTTAGAGTAAAGCAATTATTGGTTAAGTAGCTTTTAATTAATGAACTTTTCTTTTTTGAGATATTCTATAAATTACAGACTCACTAAATTATTCATAATATGATTACTTTAAGTGCGAAAAATATATTTTAATATTTGATTATTATTTATTATTAATATTGAATCTTTTTTTATTCCTCCAAGACCATTAATAATATATTTTACTTTACCATTTTTAATACAGAAAACTCTTGGCAAATGTTTAAATGCCCCGCCATCGCCAGAGATAATAATAATTTCTCTAGACAATGAACTATTTAGCTCCTTAAAATCAGGTAGATTTTTCTCGAGAAAATCTCTGGAATTAGCCAATAAAATTAATTCCTTAACAGCAATATTGTGTCTCAATAAAATAACATTTTTACTTTTATTTATATTGTTTATATTTTTAAAAATATTTTCTTTAATATGCCAACCACTTTTAATACTATTTTCAAAGATATATATATTATTTGTATCCTGATACTTTAAAGGAAAAAAGTTAGGTTGCTTAATTGAGCTATTAAAAAATTTTTCACTCGATAAATTTCCAATATCATGATTCCCTGGAGCGATTATTATATTCATCTGATCTCCTAAAAATGTAAAGAGTTTATCCCACTTTTCTTTAGAAGGCGTATGAAAAATGTCTCCAGTAAGAAATAGATTTTTTATTTTTAATTTATTATTAGATAGAAATTCTTGTGCTTTCTTATCAATAAAATCATTTTGGGTATATGGCGAACCATATAAATGACCTATTATAATTGTAGAATTTTTAGGAATCTCAGTTGTCGTTTTTATATTACAATTATTAGTTTTTAATAGACGCGATATTTTAAAATTATTTATATAAAACTTAGATTTATAAATCAATTTCAAAGGAATATTGAAATAAAAAAAAGGAACTATAAATAAGGATAAAAAAATAATTTTTATAAAAAAAAATTTTTTATAAAACTTTTTCATCTTTTTTTTAAATTTATTGACTTTAGAAATAAAAAAGACATTAAATGCTATATAATTTCAATTTTACAAGTTAATATAAATTAAGCCTTTTTAAAAGATGTTTTTATCAATTATTAATGCATTCATTAATATTTCTCTACTTTTCATTTTTAGCCTTACATTAAGAATTATTTTAGAGAAATCAGGACAGAGTTGGATAAAAACTAAGTCTCATACAGCTACGTTGACTATATTGCCTATAGTAACTTTTGTAATAACTAAAGTGATATCAGGTAATATAGCTTTATCACTTGGAATGGTTGGTGCCTTATCAATAGTTAGATTTAGAAATCCTGTAAGATCACCATTAGAATTAACTTTGTATTTTACTGCTATAACGATGGGAATTGCAGCGTCTGTAAGTAGATATTATTTAGTATTCCTTATCTTTTCTATTTATTTAGTTACATTTTTATTATTTTTGATTTCTTACTTTTCAAATAAATATATTAAAAAACAATTTTTTATTAATTCTTTTTCAGAGGGTAGCTCTCTTTGTACTCTTGAAATAGAGGCTAAAAAAAGCATCAAAGAGATTGAAGATTCAAAATATATTAAATCAATATCTTATTCAAGAGATCAAAATATAAAATATCTCTTGGCATCAAGTGATTTTGATTTTTTAAAAAATTCTATTTTAGAGTTGAAACAAAATATAAATGTTATAAATTTTCAACTTAATGAAGGTTAAGTAACTTTGAAAAAGTTTTTATTAAAATTTTTCATACCACTTTTTTTTGCAATTTTTAATGAAGAATTAAAAGCATCTTGTAATTTTAAGACAGGGAATTATATTGATGAATTATCTATACCAAATTCAATTAAAGGAATTGATATTGAATTAAATAATCCTAGAAAATATTCTATTAATTCTTTACGTATTCTTATGAGTGAAAAACGTAATATTGAAAAAAAATATAAGAAAAAATACAGAGCAAAATTTAGAGTAAATTTTGATTTTGGTTCTTGTAATTACAAAGCTAAGATATGGCAAAATGGAGATTGGAAAGACCATATAAAATTAGTAAATGGAGGGAGCAATCTAATAAATTCATTGAATGTAAAATTAGAAGATGGAAATATTTTAAATGCTACAAAATTTAAACTACTAATACCTGAAACTAGAAATGATAAAAATGAAATATTAGGAACAGTAATTCTTAAAAATCTTGGTTTTATTACTCCAGAAACTTTCGAAGTAAACGTTAATACGAATAACTATAGTTCTAAAATGATTTTCCAAGAAGATTCTCAAAAAGAATTGTTAGAAAGAAATTTTAGAAGAGAAGGTCCAATATTTGAAGGTGACGAAACAATTTTATGGAGTTCAGGAAGATCAGAAAATAAAGATGGTTTTAAAAAAGACTTCGAATACTTATCGTTATCAAGATTAATTAATAATAAATGGTTCCTAAAGGGTGAAAGTTCACAATCAATTACTTTAACAGCATTACATAAACTACAAGAAGCTTATTTGGAAAGATTTTCTCATGAAAATTCTTCTTACATAGATCCTAATAATATAAAAGATGATATTTTTGCAGATTATCGTTTTCTATTACTTTCAATGGATGGTTTGCATGGTTTAACTCTTCATAATATGAAATTTTTCTATAATAGTTTTGAAAATAAATTTGAACCCATATACTTCGACGGAGATATAAAAATTATTGATCAAAAGAATGAATCAATTTTAATTAATAATATGGAAGCAATTAGTTTTGATGACAAAATTTATTTTTCAGATGATTACATTTTCCCTTATATTGATTTTATTCAAGAAGAAGTTTTTGCTAATAATGTAAAGAGGGATTTTAAAAAGAGAGTATTAGATTTTAATAATGATTCTGAAGAATTAATAAAAAAAGCAATTAACAATTTAATATTTAATACTAAATATATACAAAGAAAAATAGAGGAAGGAAAAAGAATTCAGGCAAAATCAAAATTAATTAATAAAAAAGATAATAGATTAATATTTTTAGAAAATAACGCTAATTTGGAAGCTGAAAAAAATATTATTAAAAATTTCAAAATAGCTAATCAGAAAGTTGATCTTGTAATGGAGGATGAAAAAAAATTTACCACTAATTTATATACAATGAGTAGAATGATTAGTCGTAAAGAAGTAGATAAAGAGAGATATTTGTTTCTTCCTACGTATCAACCAAATCAATTTAAAGAGGAGATAGTTGATACGATTATCCCAGAATTAAATACTGTAATAACTCATCCTAAAACAGCTGAAATAATATTTAAAAAAGATCTAAATTCAAGTAAGTTGATTATTGTTCAAAAACTTCCGAATCAATCAATTTTCATTAATGGCGGAAAATTAAATGATTTGCTTATAGTATTTAAGGGGGAAGATAATCTTTCAAAAGAAAATAATAATTCGCAGAGATTTAATGAAAGAGGTCTAACTGGATGTTTAAACATTTATAATGCAAATCTAAATAATACTTCGATAGAAGTAGATGGTGGTAGATGTGAAGATAGTTTGAATATTATATCTTCTAAAGGAGATCTAAAAAATATTGTTATCAATAATGCTTTCCAAGACGCAATTGATTTAGATTTTTCAGATCTTCAAATAGATGAAATATTAATTAAAAATGCTGGTAATGATTGCCTAGATGTAAGTTCTGGTAATTATCTCATATCTAATGCCAATTTAAAAAATTGTTTTGATAAAGCTATTTCAGTTGGCGAAAAATCTTTATTTAAATCTAATGATATTAATATTTCAAATTCAAATATTGGAGTAGCTGTAAAGGACTTTTCAAAATTTATAAATAAAAAAATAACTATAAATAATTCTCCAAATTGCTTTCAAGTTTTTCAAAAGAAACAAGAATTCGGAGGTGCTCTTCTAGATCTTAATGAAGTTCATTGCATTGGTAACTATCAAACTGACGATAATTCAACTATTTACTTTAGATAATATGAGTTATAGGAAAGAAAAAAAGTTTAGATTAAATAAAAGCGAATTGCAATTATTAAAGTTTGCATTACTTGAAAAAGGTATGGAACTTTTATATCCAAAAAGAATAATTAAAAGTTGTTATTTTGATACAAAAAACCTACTTATGTTTCATCAATCTGAAGAAGGAATTTTACCTAGAAAAAAAATCAGATTTCGTTGGTATGATAAAGATATAAAAGTGAACAAGGAAATTAAAATATCTTCTATTGAAGGTAGATATAAAAAAACTTATTCTATTGGATCCATCAATTTATCAAAAATTAATCAATACAATTCTTATGATAAAGATTATGGAGCAATTTATCCTTGCTTATATATAAAATATTTTAGAGAATATTATATTTATAAAAAACTTCGTTTTACATTTGATAGTAATATTGAGTATGTGAACCTAAATTCTAATATAAATTTAAAATCTATTGAGAATGATTGTGTGATGGAAATTAAAGCTTCTAATACAATAAATGATGATTATCTTGAGAAGATAATTAGTAAGCAAACCGAAAGATTTTCAAAATATTGTAGAGGGGTAAAATCATTTTTATTTTGAAAATGGAATATATTTTGTAAAATTATTTATTACCTTAGGCATTTGCAAATCTTATTTTAATTTTATTATCTTTCATTTTAATTACAGATATCCATTTCATTTACTTATAATTTCAATTTAAGCTAATAATAAATTACTATCCACTTTAATCTAGTTAAGAGATTTAGTCTAAAAGATTCTCCCAAGATAAAACAATATTTAAATTAACAAAATTAGCTTTTTATTAGTATTAACTAAAATATTTATACCCTATACAAAAGTTGAAATAAATATTGAAGTTTGTATTAATTTATGATCCTTTATAGGTTTTTATTGTGTAAAAATCCATCTTTATTTTTTTATAGCCATCCAGGTTTTAGTGTTTTAAGTCGAATTAGCTACTCTTAATTTTGTATTTTATCCCAAGTTACTGAATCGCCTATTTCTACGTCTTTAATTAATTTTTTTCCGAGTATTGCATTTTCAAACTTTGGTTTTATTCCATATCCTGGTCTTATCCTTCGAATATCATCTGCATTAATTAATGATCCTTTTTTAAGATCTTTAACAAAGTAAAGAGATCTTCTGAAAGATTTATTGCTTTTTTCTTTTTCAGATCTAATCAACCCCTCTCTCCCAAGTGATGACCATGTTTGGCTTGTAATTAACTTTAAATCGGAGAGCTCTTCAGGTTCAATAGAAAATTCTGAATCTGGCCCTTTTTCTTTTCTACTTAAAGTAAAGTGTTTTTCAATTGCACTTGCACCTAATGCAACAGATGCTATGGCGGCTGTATTCCCAATAGTGTGATCGGATAATCCAACTTCAAGGTCAAAAGTTTTTCTCAAGAAATTTATATTTTTAAGATTTGCATCTTCTAAAGGTGCTGGGTAAGAACTAATACAATGGAATAAAAATATTTTCTCACATCCATTCTCCTTTGCTGTAGAAACTGCATCTTCTATTTCTTCTAACGAAGCCATCCCTGTTGACATTAATAGTGGTTTATTTTTTCTGGCTACATATTTAATTAATGGTAAATCACATAATTCAAAAGAAGCAATTTTATAGGCTGGAGTATTTAACTCTTCAAGTAAATCAACCGCAGTCTCATCAAAAGGGGTTGAAAAAATAGTAATCCCAATTTGTTTTGCAAATTCAAATAAATCTTTATGCCATTCAAAAGGCGTATGTGCTTCCTTATATAGATCATAAAGTTTATATCCATCCCAAAGTCCGCCTTTTATTAAAAAATCTTCTTTATCACAATCAATAGTCATTGTATTGGGATTATATGTTTGAATTTTTACAGCATCTGCACCAGCATTCTTTGCAGCTTTAATTGAAGCCTTCGCCTTTTTTAGAGATCCATTATGATTAGCTGAAATTTCTGCAATTATGAATGGTGCATGATCTCTAGATATAAGTCTTTCATTTATCCTGAAGGCAGCCATCTTAATATACTAATGTAATACTTTAGAATTTAATAACCTATAGATATACTACATTTCTAGGTTATGAAAAGAAACAAATCTGATTTGGTTTTAATAATTTGTGCTTATAAAGAAATTTGCTTTCGTTTTAAAAAGTGTATCTCCCTATCCATAATTTGCATTAAGAGATATTGCCGAATAGGCTTTTTGTATAGAATTAAAATATTAGGGGTTAACATATAAAAAAATTAGAAAATTCTTGTTTTGTAAAAGATGTCGTTTAGAACTCTCACATATTAATAAAGAATAAAATAATTATTTATTTAAAAATGGATCAATAAATTTGTAATAGAATTTAAAAATTATATCCTTGTTTTTTATTAGTGCTACTAATTTATTAATATAAGAATTTATTTTGAGAATGTTAAAATGTTATTCTGGTCATTAATTTTATTTACTTCTGTATTCAAAATTTTTATTAATTAAAAATTAAATATTTAAATTTAAAGATAGTTAATATAATTAATTTATCTTTATTATTTTATTACTAATTTTTTTAGAATTTTATGAAGATTATTTTTTTAGAATTGAACGAAGTACCTGATAGGGTGATGCGACAATTTTTTGGTACTAAAATATTTGGAAGATATTCAAGTAAATATAATTTAACAATTAGCGAAGACATTGGAAGCTTATCTCCTTGGATAACTTGGGCTACGGTTCATAGAGGAGTTACTAATAAATTTCATGGAATAAATGATATTAATCAGAATGTTGATGATATTGATTCAAAATATCCAACCCTTTTTAAATCGTGTATTGATAGAGGTTTATCTGTAGGTATAGTTAATACTATGCATTCTGGGATTTTAGCGGATAGAAGGGATAGGTCTTATAAATTTCTTTTGCCCGAGGCATTTTCAACTAGTTCTTTTTGTATTCCAAAATCACTAGAGTCTTTCCAAAAATTTAATCTTGCTATGTCTAGAGCATCATCTAGAGTGGTATCTACTCATTTGCCAAAAAAATTAAATCTAATAAAAGTATTTTTGAGTTATTTAAAAAATACTAAGAGAACAAGGGCTATTAGAATAATAGTAAAACAATTAATTTCAGAGATATTTTTGCCCCAAAGAAAAGTAAGAAGAAGAACAATTCAATCAGATTTAATTTTTGATATTTTTGTATCATTAGTTAAAAAAAACTCACCAGACTTATCTGTAATATTTACAAATCATGTTGCATCAGCCATGCACAGATTTTGGGAGGCTACATATCCAGAAGATTATAAAAAACAAGTTTCGTCAGACTCTTGGATTAAAACTTATAAAGATGAGATTTCTTTTTCTATGAAAAGTGCGAAAGAATATATAAATATTCTTAAATCCATTGTCGATGAATCTGAAGATACACAACTATGGATTGCTTCAAGTATGGGTCAGGAGAGCTTCCAAAAATATTCACCTAAAGATTATTTTTGGGATATTTATAATATGAATGACTATGTTTCTTCATGTTTAGGAAAAGAAGTCAAAGTTAGAACTTTACCACAGATGATACCTTTATATTCTTTTTCTGCAGAAAAAGAGATAATAAATGAATTCTGTGAATTTATTAAATCAGCTGATAATCTTGAATTAAGAAAAAGCACCTCTACTACTATTGCCTTTGGAATAGATAATCAAAGAAAAGAAATAAATTTAAAGGAAAGACAAATTATTCCTAAAGGGATTATTAAGAAAGGTATAGATGAAAAAACATCTTCAGCCGCTTATCATATGCCTGAAGGGTTTTTGCTAAGATATGGCCCCTCATTAACTGAAATTAATAAGAAAATTATTAATAAAAATGGGTATCTTCCTACTCATAGAATAAAGGAGTTTGTTTTATCAACCCTTTCTGATTAACTTTTTAATAATAAAAACTTTAGGAAATAATTTAATGTTTAATTTTTAAAATTTGTATTTTTCAATCATTCCGTTTATTACTTCTGGAGTTTTTTCTTTATTAATATAAATTTGATAACCTGTTCCTTCTACAATTAATTCTTTTATTTTTTTATTTTCAAAAAAGTTTATGGAATTTATAACTTCTTTTTCTAAACCTTCAATATCTATTTTTAAAAGGGTGGAGAATTTATTATTGAATTTCGTATTTCTTAGTATATTGTTAATTGAAATTAATTTTACTTTTATTTTTTCTATGTGATTATTAATTTTTTTAATAGAACTGTATTTACCATTTACAGAAACATTAAATTCAACAGCTTCTGAATCCTTAGTTCCAACTGCGCAAAAATTTAGATGCACTCTATCATTAAATTGTTCTAAATTTTTCTTTAAAAAATATGCATTATATGGATCTGGTTCAAAGCATATAATCATATTTTTTTTATTCCTAGATAAAAAATATAGTGCACTTATACCAATATTAGAACCTATGTCTAAAACATTCTTATTAGTCTGATCTGTATAATAATCTTCTCTAATAAATATTGAATAAAGAGTTCTTGCTGATTGTCTATTTCTCATTAATATATTAATTTCCCCTATTGGACTTCTTACTTTTAAATATTTTTTACCTTTGGGAAATATCAAATAAAAAATAAAACTAAATGGATTAACAAGAACATATAAAGCTTTTAAAGATACTTTTAAATTTAAAATATATAATTTATGCAATTGCATTTTTATAATTTTATATTTTAGCTAATTTTAAAGATAGCTCATGATCATTAATATCGCAAAAAATAATTAAAAAAAAAATTATCAAAGTATATAAAGATTTTAAATTAATTAATTTGATTTAACGTTGAATCTATAGTTATTATTTTAAATCAATAAATCTACAATTATTATTGCTTATTAAAAAAGGGTTTTTAAATACTATGCCAAAGATTATACATTTTTTTCTTTCGAATTTTTATAATAAATATATAATAAACAATATCAAATAACTCTCGCCATCTCCTCACCATAATAATAATGTTTCTAAGACTTAAAATTTTATAAATAGGAAGAGAATCATTTTCATAAAGATCAATTAAATTAAAATATTTACTAACAAGTTTTAAGCTGTTTTTATTAGTAGTTATTATTTCTAATAGCTTTGAAGGAGTAAAGGTATTATGCATTATTTTTGTATTACAGTCATTAAAAATATTTAAAGGGGTTCTTATTATAAAGGCTAATTTATTTTTATAAATTTCTTCCTCTGAATTAATTGTGATTACTTCTGTTTTACTTTTTATCCCATCAATTATGCATAAAAATTTTGTTGAAGTTTTCTTCTCATTTATAAGAAAACCAAATCTAAAATTCAAAAGTTTATAAGGAGAATTACTAGCATTTAAAAATCTATGATAATAATTTTCGAATGCCTTTATATTAAGTTTCTTTTGCTCTCCCAATTTAATTTGAAGTTCTATTTTTGCTTTATTTTTTAATGAATACAGTGCAATATCAGAATTTAAATTTCCAAAATCATAATTTTCTATATTAAAACCATTTTTTTTGGACCATGAACTACCTGAGACCATTATCTTACAGTTCTGTTTTGAATTTATTTTTAAATCGAATTGTCTTTTCACAAATGATGGATCACTATAGTACTTATTAAATTTTTTTGATAAGTCATGAAGATAAATATGAGAGCTTGCAAAAGGTACTATAAATTTACATCTTGTCGATTTAGCAAAAGCTATAAAGTCATCTGCATAATCTGATGGCGTCCTGTTGGTCTTACTAACATTCATATTTTTGACGCACTGTGGGATTGGTGTAGCTGAAGAGTGGCTTCTAAAAGCAAAATCTATTTTGGGATGATTATTGATTATGTGTCTCAAACTCAAGCCAAAAGTTTTGCTATCATTTGCATTAAGTAAAGTTACTCCATCACTTTCTATGACAAGACTAGAATCAATAATAACTGGATTAAATTGATAACTTGTTAATTGAAAGTATTCTCTTAGTTTGTATTTCTTACCATGATCTAATTCTTTAATATTTGAAAAATTGAAATCTCTCAAGAGATCATTTTTCATCCTTTTATTAAAATGTTTTGGTAATAAAACAGTAGGATTAAAACTTTCTAATTTTCTTAATGTTGGGCCATGATAATGGTCCCAGTGTAGATGTGTTAAATAGATGTGTGTTGGTTTTATAGTATCAATTAGTTCTTCACTTACTTCTGGATAATTCCACCAACTTCTCCAATAACAAGATCCAATAAACCATGGATCAGTTACTAGCCTAATATCTTCATGTTCAACATATAAGCAAGCATGGCTTACTACAGTGAATTTCATTTTAGAGTGGTCTTATGCTATACACATATAGAGAAATATAACAAAAAATTTTTACGTATTTTAAATATCTTTTAGAAATTAATTTAATCTTTTAAATCCGCTATGACATACTTTATTATTGTCAAGAAATTCATAAATATCCTTCCCATTTTCGCAGTCACTAATAATTTCAAAAATCGGTTCAAGATTTGTAATGTATTCATCTATTATACTATTTGTATGTGACGTGCATAAATAACATACATTTGATGCAAGAAACCCTTTTTTAAGCATCTCTTGAGTAATTAAAGTCTTGTATTCGAGAGCTTTTTTGCTTTTTATCTGAAATCCACTTAATGCAGGTATTCCAAATAAAGTTAAGTTTAATCCATATTTTTTTGATAATGCCAACCAATTTTGCCTGAGGTACTTACCTTGATTGGTAATAAATTCCCAGCTTTTTGAAGATTCCATAATTTCAAGTGTCTTCAAACCCGCAGTTGGACCTATTCTCTCAGTCCAAAATGTACTGCTTATAAAAGTATTTTGAGCTGATTGCATTATTGATGTCTTACCTATAACTGCAGTAATAGCATACCCATTACCCAATGCTTTCCCAAAAATTGCCATATCAGGATTAACTTTATATTTTTTATGAATCCCACCGAATGTCTCTCTAAATCCAGAGGTACATTCATCAAAAATTAAAACTATTCCTTTTTTTGTGCAAAGATCTCTTACTTTTTGGAGAAAATCTGGTTCAGGTGGTACAGTGCGCTCAACTTCCATTTTTACAGCACCAACTGAATTATTTTCAACAATTTTTTCTAATTCTGAAAATTCATTAAATTTAAAAGGCTTTACAGTTCCTTCAAGGGCCGAGGGGACTCCCTTAGGTTGTAAACCATCTAATAAATGTTCTTTTAATCCAGATGAATTTTTTAAATTTGTAGCAAGATACCAATCGTGCCAGCCGTGATATCCACAAAATGCAATAACGTCTTTACCTGTAGCCGCTCTTGCAATTCTTATTGCTATAGCATTTGCCTCTCCCCCTGTTCTTGCAAAGCGTACTTGATCTGACCAGCTATGCATCTCTACAAGTTTTTCAGCTAATAATACTTCTTCGGGACAATTTAAACTGCTCATATTGCCTGAACTGATAGTATCTCGTACGGCATTGTCAACTTCATCATTTCCATAACCTAAAGAGTTTGTTCCAACTCCCATAAAATTCATATCTATATATTCATTGTTTTCTAAGTCCCAAACTTTGCATCCTTTGCATTTTGAAAAATATGTTGGCCATTTATCTGGAAGAAACAATTCTGGTCTTTTGGATAAAAGCATATTGCCACCCGGAATAATTTTTTTTGCCCTATCCCATAATTTTTGGCCTTTCAATTTTCTCTCACCTTCATTTCTACAAAATTTACTATTTATCTTAACTAAATCAGGGTTTTTCTGAAGTAAATCAATAATTTCATACCATTTGAAATTATTTTTATTATTAAAGTGTTTTACTATTTTTCTAGCTAATATTAAATCCTCTTTTTCATCAATTGTGACTCTAAATTTAGAGAAATCTTCTTTTCTTTTTATATAACCAATTTTAAATTTTCCTGAATCTCTCATCCATGGTGTGACATGCTCTTTCTGGAAATTATTTAAGTTATTTTTTTGGGAAACTATAAGAGCATCTCGAGTGAATATTTCAACATCAAAACCGTCAGGTAAGCTTGGTGGACTACAATTTGATAAATAATCAACTTTTTGTTTATGAAATTCACTTATAACTTCTTCAATTAAAAGATGATCTATAAATGGACAATCTCCTGTAATTCTTATAAATAAATTTGAATCACTTAATTCTAATGCTTGATAAAATCTGCTCAATACGTCATTTTCACTTCCTCTTACAACTTTTAAATTCAATTTAAGAGCTATTTCTTCAAGTTTGTCATCTTCCTTATTTTGTGTGGTTGCGAGAATTATATTATTAACAAGAAGACTTCTTTTTAATCTTAAAACTTGGAATTCAAAAACTGATAATTCCCCTATTTTAGCTAAAACTTTCTTTGGTAATCTAGTAGATCCTAATCTAGCTTGTAAAATTATATCAACCTTTCTATTCATAATCCTTATAACTTTTAACTAATTATATTTTAAATTTAAAAAAATTATTATTTAATTAAGATCATAGCCAATCCAAATTTTATACTTTGAGCTTTTTTATAAAGACAAAAATCGTAGTATATTTTTTTAAATTTAAAGTTTTTAATTAAATTAAATTTAATTTTACAGTTTTAGTATTTTAAATTAATTTTTATAAAATTTATAATTTATCCATTATTGATAAATTAACTTATTTAATTCAATTATAAATTTCAGTAGATTAAATATATTTAATTTAATTATGTTAATAATAAAAAAACTAAGAAACTATAATATCGTGATGTAGCCTTCCACCAAAACCAGATTTAAAATATGCAATTTTCGATTCTTTTTTTGAAGGTTTTTCAGATAAACTTCCTTCATAATAGTCATAACCAGTATCAAATATTTGAAAATCTTTTGATTTTGCATAAATGATAGCTTTCCACATAACTGAATGGAATAGTGGCTTTTTAAATAAATCTCTCCGTGATGCTGATACAGCATAATAACAATAATTCTTATTGCAATTAAAAATTCCAGAAGTAACTAACTCATTATTCAAAAATCCGCTAATCATAAATGATGAACCAAATTTTATTTGTTCATATTGTGCAATCCAGCTTTCTTTTGATCTTGTTATTCTTCCTGCTTCTTTTATATGTAAATCTCTCAAATTCATAATGTCCTCAGTTTTTATATTGGATGAGTCAAAAATTTTTAAATCTAACTCTCTCAGGCCCCAGTTAATAAGAGAGTGATAGCATTTTCTGATGTTTGATTTTATAAATTGCTCAGAGTTATTTAAATCAATTTTTCTTGAAAATATATTTTTAGTTATTTTAAGTTCTTTTTGAAGTAGATAATCAATTCCATAAGAAATTTTGCCATTTTTATTAATACCTGAAAACTGCCTATACCTATAAGGTATTTTTAAAATCTCATCAATAAGAGAGTAATACTTTTTTTTCTGCTTTGATGTTAAGCCAATTTTTACTTCTAGAAATAAACATGGTATATCAAAATATTTTATAGAGATATCATTATCCTTAGAAATTACATTTCCTAGGAATGCTGATATTGGTTTATCATCATAATTAAGAATAAAAGATAAATCCCTAAATTCAATTCCTTTAATAATATTTTTTTTTTCAAAATAGTTTGTTGTTTCTCTGGAATATAAGCTACTAAATTCTGGTATTTCGTTTGTAATCTGATCTAGCTTTTCCCAAAATAAATTGGTTGTATTTATATCTTTTTTTGTAATTGAATAACCTCTCATATTAAAATAAAGAAATATTTTTCAAAAAATAATTATAGATTTTATTTAATTCTTGGTGAAAAAATTTCATATTTAATCAAATTTTCCATTTTCTTGGATCCAAGTCATTAGGTTCAAACCATTTGAATTTTTCGTAGTCTATTTTGTTATTTATATTTTCTTTATTATACCAACACTTTATTACTTCATTTAATTCTTTTATGTTAGTTATTCCGAATAATATTAATTCTGGAAACTTTAATTCTTTAATAAAAGAGATTGTACCTTCAAGTAAACTTAAATTATTTGATTTAATAATATTTTGATAGTTTTTATGGTGATCCCTAAATCTTTGATTTATCATCTCTGGCCATTTATTCGCATCTTGAAGTAAGAGACCTTGGAGAAAAATACTTCTAATATGTATTGCTATTCCATTATCTAATAATTTATTAATTATTGAATTATCTAATAATCTTTGATCATAAATCGAAAGGGGCATTTGTATTATGTCAATCTCTTTTAATGGAATGTTCTTAAGATCATTCGCATTATAAATAGATACTCCAATCCTTTTTATTAAATTTTTCTCTTTTATACTTTTCAACCAATTTAATAATAGTTTTGAATTACCTTTTGTAAAATCATTTGGATTATGAAGTAAATAGGCATTAATTGAATTTCTTTTTAATCTTTTCAGACTTAATTCAAACAAGTTATTTAATAAATTTATATCTTCTAAGTTAAAAGATCGATTTATATTTGTAGAGAATTTTGTAATTATTTCAATATCTTCGTCTTTAAGCATTTCTCCTATTTTCTCTTCTGAATCGCCATAACTAAAAGCAGTATCAAAATACTTAATATTTTCATTTACAGCTCTTTTTAATAAAAGCTCTGTTTCATTATGATTTATCTTTCCTGTTTTATTAGTGATACCATAATCCAAACCTAATTGAGCTGTTCCTAAACATAAATTTTTCATTTAATCAATCTAAAAATTTCTTAAGTAAATTTGCCACTCTTATTAAATCTCTCTTTTTTAATTGAGGATATAAAGGGATTGAAATAGCTTTTTTTGAGTATTCTTCAGAGGAGGGAAAGTCTCCTTCTTTAAATCCTAGTTTTTTATAAATAGGTTGTAAATGTACTGGATAATAATGCAGTTGAACGCCAATATTATTTTTTCTAAATAAAGAAAAAACATTTTCTCTTCTCGTCTCATCATTTAATGTAATAACAGCTAAATGTAATGAAGAATATACATTTTTTGGGATGTCGAGCAATTTAAGTGGGAGTGTATCCAAGAGTATCTTATATTGATCGTATAAATAATTTCTCCTATTAATAATTTTTTCAAGTCTTTTTAATTGACTTAGACCGAGTGCAGCTTGAAGTTCATTCATTCTATAGTTATATCCTAATTCTTGGATCTCATATTTCCATAAACCTAAACTCTTTTCTTTGAATCTCTTTGGGTCTCTAATGATGCAGTGTGATCTTAAATCTCTCATTTTTTCAGCTAAATTATGATTATTAGTAACTGCAACACCACCTTCAGCAGAAGTTATGATTTTTACAGGATGAAAACTAAATACGGTTATGTCACTGTATTTACAACACCCAACTGGAAAATCTTGGTATCTTCCTCCTATAGCGTGACTAGCATCTTCAATTATAGAGAAACCATAAATGTTTGAAAGCTCAAAGATCTTTTGCATATCGCAACTTGAACCACAAAGATGAACTGGGACTATAATTTTTGGTAATTTATTTTCATTTTTGGCTTTTTTGAGTTTTTCTTCTAGAGCTTTAATTGAAATAAGCCCAGTATTAGGTTCTATATCTACGAAGTCAACTTTTGCACCACAATACTTACCGCAATTAGCAGATGCAACAAAAGTAATAGGCGTTGTCCATAAATAATCGTTCTCCTTAAGGCCTAAAGCTAAGCAAGCAATATGTAACGCACTTGTTGCACTATTAACTGCAATTGAATAATCTGATAGAACTTTTTTTGAAATTTCATTTTCAAATCTAGGTAGGATTTCTCCTTGTGTTATAAGATCATTTTTTAGTGCTTTTACTACCGATTTTATATCCCTTCCAGTTATGTTTTGCTTGCTGTAAGGGAGGAAATAATTAGTTTTTATAAAATTTTTTAAATTAAAAGGGTTTAAATTTTTCATCGATATGCTCTCTAATTAAATTTCTTATCTCACTTATACTGAGGAAATTTTTATTTGTTCTAGAATTATAGGAAAAACCTTCTTCAACTTTTTTAAAACTCTTGAAAGTATTTTTATATCTATCAAATAAATCGTTTTGTTCTGGGAGTATTACATAGTAATTGCCTATATCGATAGTTGAAATAGATTCTGAGGAGGTTATCAAATCTTCATCAATCTTTTCTCCAAATCTTATACCCACAATTTCTTTATTACAGCTCGGCCCAATTGCTTCTGCTAAATCGATAACTCTAAAACTAGGAATTTTTGGGATAAATATTTCTCCCCCGAAAGCATTTCTTAGGGCCCATAAAACCATTTCAACCCCTTCTTCTAACGTGATATTGAACCTCGTCATTTTTTCTGACGTTATAGGTAGAAACGAAGTTCTTTTTTTGATTTTTTCTAAAAAATAAGGAATAACTGATCCTCTTGAACCCATTACATTTCCATATCTAACAACTGAAAATTTAATATCTCTTTGCCCCTTTATATTGTTTGCAGCAGTAAATAATTTATCTGAACAAAGTTTTGTCGCTCCATAAAGATTTATCGGGGCTGTTGCTTTATCAGTACTTAATGCTACAACATTTTTAACATTGTTATCAAAACAAGCCTGAATAATATTTTCTGAACCTATTACATTAGTTTTAACAAACTCCATTGGATTATATTCAGCGGCTGGAACTTGTTTTAGGGCTGCTGCATGTACAACTGTATCAATATTTTCTAGGGCTCTTGATAATCTTTTAAAGTCTCTTATGTCTCCAAGAAAAAATCTAATTTGTGGAAATTCAGAGGGAGGATATTTTTGTTGCAATTCCCATTGCTTTAATTCATCTCTACTGAATATAACTATTCTTTTAATTTCTTTTAATTTTACTATTTTTTTCAAAAAAGATTTACCAAAGCTACCCGTTCCTCCAGTTATAAGGATGTTGGATATTGACGACAAATTTCTCTATATATGATTATGAAAATTATACACCAAAGCTACAATCATAATTTTTTTTGAACAGATTTATATTCAATTTTTAATTTTCTTTGTATTTGTAGTTTGAAAATATAAAATTTTAAATTACTATAGTTTATTATCTTTAAATTAAAGTTATCCTATCTATAAATCTTCTAAAGTCTTTTTATTTTAGGAAATATCTTTCTAATTTAAATAAACTATATATTGTATCTTTACTAAAATTCAAATAAAAATAAAAAATGTTTTTTAAAAATATTTTTTATAAAAATTCTTTTAGGATTATTTTTTGAGTTACTATTTTTTGAAATTAAATGTCGTAAAAAAAGTCAGTCTATTTAAGGAATATTAATAAAACATATAATTTGAATCTATTTATAAAAATTTAATCCCAATTACCAACAACTACTCCTACTGATCCTAGTACTAAGAAATTTTCTTTCTTTTTTATTTTTAATAATTCAATTATTTTATTTGCTGAATCCCATCTATCTAAAGCTGATTTATGAATTACTTTTTTGTTCTTAAAAATTTTTTCTAATCTATCTAGACTTTTAATATTAGAAAATTTTGCATGGCTTTTATTCATTTCTTTACCAAGTATTTCATATAAATTTTTATCATTATATTTTTTGGGGTTATAGTTTTTTAATTGTTTATTTTTGATTTTTTTAATACATAATTTTATCGAATCTTCTATTCCTAGGCAAGGAATGTATTTATCAATATTAGGCGCATATCCAAACCTAGGTTTTGATGCAAAGTTAAAAGTATTTGTTAATCCTGCATAATATGCTTCTACTCCAGTAGTACAATTGTGGTGAAAAATAGCAGTAGCATTCTTCATTATATTTAGTGCTGATCCATCTCTTATTATTTTTATCCTGGCTGTTTTTGGAAGTTTAGAAATCATAAATTTTTTATACAATTTTAAATCAATTGATGGATGTGGTCTTATGATGATGTCAAGGTTTTTAAAAATATCTTTTTTTTCCAATTCCTTTACAAGCTTAATGAGGTTTTCAGTTGATTCTTCCTCTTCTTTTTTAATTATATTTAAATAATTTGTGCCTGAATAATTGCTTTTCCAAAATAGCTTTTTAATTAGTTCTTCCTCATTTGGTAATGAAGAAAAGGCAAGTCCTGAATTATCATTTATCAATAAAAAATCTTTTTTGTGATTAACTTTTTTTATTTTTAGTTCTTCATTAACTTTATCTATTTCATTAATATTAAATCTAGGATTTCTGCATTTAATTATTTTTAATTTGTTTTTCATAGCATATTTTTCTATCATTTCTCCACCGCCAATTAAATAATCTATTTGGGCGATTGAATATTTGTGTAATGAAGCTGAAAGTAATGCATGATCGTTATTAATAACAATAAGTTCTTCAGGAATAACTGAAGTTACTGCCCCTCTAAGCCGACAATATCTAAAGCGCGATAAGCATTTTAAAGTCGCTGATTTGTCTATTACTAAAGTATTTTTAAAATCATCTTTACTCAGTGTCGATAAAAAGTGTTTATGTAAAACTATTGAGGGTATTTTATATCTTTTCCAAAGCTCATTTGCTTGAGCTAATCTTGGCATAAAATCTCTAGTCCCTGTTTCAGTAAGTAATATTACTCTTTTACAATAACTTAAAGGTTTAACACTTCTAAAAGATTTAGTGATTACGAAGTACTTATCTATGAGTCTTTTTAAAAAATACTTTGATAAATTTCTTATCATAATATTTATTGAAATCAAACAAAATAATATAAGTCATATTAACATTTTTACTCAATAAACTTTATTTTTAATCGTTTTTTATAGCTATATTTATGGCCTCTTCTAGTTGGTATTTAGTATCAACCGATAATGAAGTGCCTCCTATCTTAAATGTTTGAAAATTATAACCTGCTTCAATAAGTTTTAACTGTTCAAGTTTTTCTAAGGATTCAAGATGAGAATTTGGGATTGAGCTCCATTTAGATAGAATTTCAGCTTTATAACCATATATACCTACATGTCCCCAGTAGTCGTAATGCTTGTACCATTCTTTTGCAGGGATATCTCTAATATGAGGAATAGCAGATCTTGAAAAATAAATAGCTCTCCCAGTGCTTGATATTAATGTCTTTACAACAGAAGAATCATGAATTGAATTTGGATTTAGTTTATAAATTGGAGTGATAACATCTGGAGGATTCTCATCACTAGAGAAAATATCAATTAATTTAGTTATAACATTAGGATCAATAAAAGGTTGATCTCCTTGGATGTTAATAATACCTGTTTCTTTGATAAAGTTTTGTTTCGCCGCAGCAGATGAAAGATAATATTCATCTCCCCAGCATATTTTCATCATTTTATTAGTAACAGAAGATAACCTCTCACTTCCTGATTTGAAATTATTTGATGTAAGTAAACATTCGCCTCCCCAACTTTTGACTAAGTTAAATATTTCCTGGTCTTCAGTACAAACAACTACACCATAAGCATTTTTGACTTTATTACATCTATCTATAACTCTTTTTATCATAGGAAATCCATTTATATCAGCCAGTATTTTATTGGGTAACCTTGATGATTTTAATCTGGCTGGAATCCCTAAAATGCAACGTTTAATCTTCATCTAACGTATCCGTGATATTAATCCCAAAGTTTCATTGCTGCATCTCTGCAACTAAACCACTCAGCAGCTAATTCATTACCCATTGTTCTTTGATTTTTAAACCAAGGCCCTCCTAATGTCCAATGAAGATTTTTAATTTCTGAGTTTTCATCTTTTTTTAAATTTACACCCACTAGGTAATTCCATGCCATTTCTATTTCTCCAATTTGGTGATCTCCATCTAGCCAAAGAAATCTATGTAATTCTAAACCGGTAGCAGTATTTACATATTGGGGCGTTAGCTTTCGACATTTATTACAATTTAGCAGCATTAAAGAGCTCCAATTTTTTTTTGGATAATTAGATTGAGTTTCGCCCTGGAATTTTGTCCTTTCGGAAGATTTGTGATCATGGTGAATGCACATTAATGAATAATTATTATCTCTTAAATTCCATAAATTTGATATATCCTCTCTGCAAAGCATATCGCAATCCATAAATATAGCCCAACCTTCATAATTCATAAGATATGGCACTAAAAATCTTGTGAAAGAAAATTCAGTACTTTGTTTACTATCTTTAGATCGCCAATATATTTTTTGAGACTTAAGTTGGGAAGTTACTAAGGGAGTAATAGATACTGGCTTAGAGCTCTTTTGATAAATACTATCTATTAGAACATTTGTTGCAGCCCTCTCCCTATAGTCGTAACCAATAAAAATGGGAATTGAAGTTTGTTCCATGATAGTACTACTTGTTAGTTAGTTTAGTATTAAATTTAGTATGTACTTGGAGCTTGAGATTCTTTTGTTATTTTATCTATTTTTATTAGAATTTCTAGAATTTTTTTTAATCTTTTTAGAGGCACCATATTTGGACCATCACTTAAAGCTTTATCTGGATCAGGATGCACTTCCATGAATAAACCATCCACTCCTACTGCTACGGCTGCCTTAGATAATGGAGCAACGAATTCTCTTTGGCCACCACTAGATGTACCTCTTCCACCAGGCTGTTGAACAGAATGTGTAGCATCAAATATTACTGGACAGCCTAAACTTTTTAGTTGGGGTAAACTTCTAAAATCAACTATCAGAGTATTGTATCCAAATGATGTCCCTCTTTCAGTAATCCATATCTGATTATTATTTAAGTCTAAATCCCTCTCTCTTAATTTGTTGATAACTTGGTTCATATCCCACGGTGCAAGAAATTGACCTTTTTTTACATTAATTATTTTCTGTGTTCCAACTATTGAATCTGCAGCAGCATTAAGTAGATTTGTTTGCCGACATAAAAAAGCAGGTATTTGAATTACATCAACTACTTTTGCAACTTCTTTAGCTTGAATAGGTTCATGAATGTCCGTCAGTATTTCTAATTCTAATTTATCCTTTATGTTGTAAAGAATATTTAAACCCTCATTTAATCCAAGACCACGGAAAGATTTGCCTGAACTACGATTGGCTTTGTCAAAACTAGATTTAAAAATAAATCTTATATTTAATGCCTTACAAATTTCTTTGATTGACTTTGCAATTTCAAAAGTTAATTCTTTATTTTCAATAACGCATGGCCCAGCTATAAGAGTGAATGGAATTTTTTTTTCAAATTTATTCAATTAGTTTTTTTAATTATTAACATTACTATAGTTATTTATTTAAATCTTTCCAACCTTCTTTTGTGATCCTCTTTAAATAACCTTTAGCATCTAATATTTTTTCAGCGAGCTCTCTTATTGCTCCTTCCCCTCCGTTGTTTTTAAGAATTAAGTCAGATTTTCTTTTTATATAATTAGATGCATCATTTGGAACAATAAATAATTTTACAGAATTTTTTACAACTAAATCATTAACATCATCTCCTACAAAAACAATTTCTTCTTTTTCAAAGCCAAGATCTTTTTGGATTTTTTTTAATTCTTTTTTTTTATCTTTTACGTTAGTAATACATCTTTCGATATTTAGTTGACGAGCTCTTTCTTCTGATGCTCCTCCTATTCCTCCACTTAAAAAAACAACTCTAATAAAATTAGACTGTAGCATTCTTATTCCTAATCCATCTTTTACACTGAATCTTTTTGAAACTTCACCTTCATTATTAAAATACAAAAAACCGTCTGTTAAAACACCATCAATATCCAAAACTACAAGTTTTATGCCTGAAAGATCTTTTTTTTTTCTAAACCAACTTAATCTTTTAAGAATATTCATTTGATACCTTCTTGAAGTAAATCATGTAATTTCAAAATACCAATAATTTTATCAAGTTCATCAGTAACCGGAAGAATTGAAATTGGTTTTTTTCTATTACTCTCCATTAATTCAAGTGCTTCAGTACCCATTTTTTTATGATTAATAGTGATGGGATCCTTTATAAGTAAATCTTTAGCTGTTAATTTCTCCCATTCCTCGTAGGAATATTTTTGTAATGATCTTCTTAAATCTCCATCAGTTATGATGCCTTCAATACTATGAGATTTATTACTATTCTTTACCCAGACAAATCCAGCTCCCCCCTTTGTAATTTCAGAAATAATTGTCTTTAAATTTGTATTTTTATCAATGCCTTTAAAACTCTCTATCGGTCTCATAATATCTTGAACTTCTAAAGTCAATCTTTTTCCCAATTGACCCGAAGGATGATTAAATGCGAAATCTTTTTCTGATACTCCATTCATTTGCATCCAGGCAATAGCAAGTGCATCTCCAATAGCCATACTTACAGCAGTACTAGCTGTTGGCGCAAGATTAAGGGGACAAATTTCTTTATCTACATATGTTTCTAAAATCACATTTGATTGATTGCTAATTTTTGAATCTTTTTTTCCCACTATTGAAATAATGTGTATATTTCTTTTTCTCAGATGAGGGATTATATCAATTAGTTCTTTAGTTTCACCACTATTAGAGAGTAGTATAGATAGATCATTTTTTTTTGCGACGCCCAAATCACCATGTAAGGCATCAAGAGGGTTTAGATAAATTGACATTAAGCCAACTGAAGAAAAAGTAGCAGCAATTTTTCTTGCAACAATGCCACTTTTGCCAACCCCAGTTATGATTAACTTCCCATTTGATTCAGAGCATTTTAATATCAATTCAAGTGCTTTTTGCACCGCTATTTTATCAAGATTTTGGGCTGCATTTTTTATTGCTTTAGATTCTTCAATCAAGCAATCTGAAAATAGATTCATTTTTATAGCAAACCTTTATCAATTTATAATATCATTTATGAAATTTAAAGAATCTCCCAAGATCATTTATTATTTATAAAAAAATTTTAGACCGAAACAAAAAGGTTTAGTTTTTAAAAATTAATGAATTTTTTTTATCTATTTTAATTAGTTCCATTTCATTTGATAGTATTATTATTTTTTAAAAGTATTAATATTAATTTTTTGATTTTATGAGGGCAATACCATTATTAAATTGTTTTATTTTGATTAAAATTTATTTTTTAAAAGCAAATATTGAGTAGATTTTATATTTATTAATTAGAAAATATAATTAAAATTATTTTCTTAATTATTTATATTTAAACTATTAATAGTTTGCTTGATTCCATCATCTAGAGAAGTTTTCGCTTTCCAACCTAAACGACTTATTTTTTCTATATTAAGTAACTTTCGTGGTGTTCCATCGGGCTTGGTTTTATCCCATATTATGTCGCCTTCATATTTAGTTATGGAAGCTATTTTGCTAGCTAATTTTTTTATTGATATATCTTCACCACTGCCAATATTTAAGTGGTTTAATAAATTACCAAACTTGTCCAATGGCGCATCTTTGGCTGATGGATCCCATCTTTCTAAACAAAATATTGCTGCTTCTGCTAAGTCATCTACATATAAAAATTCCCGTAATGCTGAGCCAGTTCCCCAGCAGGTTACAGAGGAAATATTATTAGATTTAGCATCCATAAATTTTTTTATTAATGCTGGCATTACATGACTATTTTTAGGGTGATAGTTATCATTTGGCCCGTAGAGATTTGTTGGCATCAGAGAAATAGCATCAAATTGATGCTGTAACCTTAAGGATTCACATAATTTAATTCCAGCTATTTTTGCAATTGCATACCATTGATTTGTTGGCTCAAGTTCTTTAGTTAAAAGTTCTTCCTCTTCTATGGGTTGTTTAGCATATTTTGGATAAATACAACTACTGCCGAGAAAAAGAAATCTCTTTATCCCAGTTAAGAATGATGCTTCAATTACATTAGTTTGAATTTTTAAGTTTTCCAAAATGAAATCTGCTGGATAAGAAGAATTAGCATAGATTCCTCCAACTTTTGCAGCCGCTAAAATTACTATGGTAGGTTTATTTTTTATCATCCAATTATGAACATCTTGAAAATTTAAAAGATTTAATTCTGCTCTGCTAGGTGTAAAAATTATCCCATTATTTTCAATTGATCCATAACCATAATCTATTAATTTTTTTTTAATTGAGTTACCTACCATACCAGTTGCTCCAGCAATAAATATTTTTTCTGAGAAATTAATTTTTTTGCCTTCCATATTTTTATTATTATTCCAGAGTGTTTTTTAATTTGAATCCTTTTTCTGATAATATCTTTTCTGCATTTACAATCTTTTTATCTTCAGTTATCATTTCATCAACTAGCTTCTCTAATGAAACAGTTGGTTGCCATTGAAGTTTTTTGAAAGCTTTTGATGGGTCACCAACTAATTGATCAACTTCGGATGGACGAAAATATTTTGGATCTATTCGAATTACTATATCTTTAGTGTCCGCTCTTTTGCCAACCTCATTAATTCCCTCTCCTTCCCAAATTATTGCAGGCTCATCAGGTTTATTATTCCAACCAAGTTTAGATGCGCTAATTTCAATAAATCTTCTAACTGACTCCATTCTGCCAGTTGCGATTACAAAATCTTCAGGTTTATCTTGTTGTAACATTAGCCATTGCATTTGTACGTAATCTTTTGCATGACCCCAATCTCTTTTGGCTTCAATATTTCCCATATAAATACATTTATCTATTCCAGCATTAATTCTGGCTAATCCTCGTGTAATTTTTCGAGTGACAAATGTCTCGCCTCTTCTTGGACTCTCATGATTAAAAAGAATTCCATTGCAAGCATACATATCGTATGATTCTCTATAATTAATAGTGATCCAATAGGCATATAGTTTTGCTACACCATATGGACTCCTAGGATAAAAGGGGGTACTTTCTTTCTGAGGTATTTCTTGAACTAAACCATATAATTCACTTGTACTAGCTTGATAAATTCTTGTTTTTTTTGTTAAATTTAATAGTCTTACAGCTTCAAGAACTCTTAATGTGCCAAGTGCATCACAATTAGCAGTATATTCAGGTGATTCAAAACTTACTGCTACATGACTTTGGGCTGCTAAATTATATATCTCATCTGGTTTTATTTTTTCTATTAACTTAATAATATTTGTACTATCTGTTAAGTCACCATAATGAAGTATAAGGTTTGGATCTTTTCCATGAGGGTCTTCATATAAATGATCTATTCTTGAAGTATTCAAACTACTTGATCTTCTTTTGATTCCATGTACCTTGTATCCTTTACTAATAAGAAATTCGGCAAGGTAACTACCATCTTGACCGGTAATTCCTGTAATTAATGCAACTTTATTATTAATTCCCATTCTTAAATTGATAAATTTTTAAATTTATGATTCAGAAATTCAAATATTTTTTGTATATAAATTCTCTCATAGGATATCTATTTTTTTTTACGTTTATGCAATTATTAATAATTTATATAAAATCAATTATTTGTAATTTAGC
>MDTE01183213.1_pt1 | contig 41750 bp, 38 predicted proteins | sample 811231 | NCBI WGS metagenome assembly MDTE01 (sample SAMN05326651, study PRJNA326480) | marine metagenome | isolation source: seawater | place: Indian Ocean: Red Sea | collected 2010
CCTCAAGTGTTGCTGTTGCTCATGGAAAGGTGAAGTGGGTTTTATTTGATCAAAGGGATAACAGCTCAACTAAGGGCCAACTGATGGAAATTTTCTTAGGAGAAGATAGTTATTATTTATTACAAATACCTCCTGATATAACGAGTGGGTATAAAACTATTGGCACGGAAAAATCAATCGTTGCTAACTGTACTGATGAAGTTCATTTAAATGAGAAAAAGATCAATATCGATCCTTTTGATAATGATATCCCTTATAACTGGGATTTAGTCCATAGATAGAAAGGTTTAAATAATTAACTTATGACCGTTATTAACTCTGATATTAGAAAAACAATTGTTAAGATGACAGGCTTAGCGAATGCTGCTCATGTGGCAACATCTCTATCAGAAGTAGAAATACTTAATGCTATATATAAGTCAGTTGATGTACAAAGAATTATTGATCAATCAATTGAAAGGGATCGGGTAATTTTGAGTAAAGGTCATGGAGCAGCTGGATTATATGCAGTAATGTTTCATCATGGCCTGTTATCTAAGGAAGATATAGATTCCTTTTTTTGTGATGGTTCAGTTATGGCAGGACATGCAAGCCATTTTATTGACAATGTAGAGCATTCGACAGGCGCTTTAGGACATGGGTTATCAGTAGGACTTGGAATGGCTTTAGGTGCTAGGTCTAGAGAAATAAAAAATAGAGTTTTTGTTGTTGTAGGAGATGGCGAGCTTCATGAAGGTTCAAACTGGGAGGCTATTATGTATGCGGGCCATCAATCTATAGGCAACCTATGTGTTCTAGTAGATAAAAATGGAAAAACAATGACCGGAAATACAGTTGAAGAATGCTCAATTGATCCCTTAGCTGAAAAATTTCAAGCCTTTAATTTCAATGTAATTGAGATTGAGGATGGGCATGATGAAGCAAAGATCATAAATGCATTGGAAGAATCTAAAAACTCAAAACCACCAGTTGCTATTATTTGCAATACGATAAAAGGCAAAGGAATTTCATTTATGGAAAATAACCTCGACTGGCATTACAGACCTCCTAAAGGAAAAGAATTAGAAAATGCAATTTCAGAGCTTGATGGTAAGAAATTATGAGAGGGGTATTTTTTAAAAAATTTAAAGAACAAATTAAAGAAAATAAGTCTTTATTCTTCCTAACAGCAGCAACCGGATATCATTTAGTTGAAGATATATTTGAACAAGCACCAGAGAGATCACTTAATGTTGGAATTGCTGAATCTAATTTAATAGGAATATCTGCTGGCCTAGTTAATGCTGGTTTTATCCCAGTCTGTTATGCATTAACGAATTTTCTTGTGCAAAGGTCTTTTGAGCAAATAAGAAATGATATATGCCTTCATGAACATAAAGTAATATTGCTCGGAACTTCAACTGGTTATGATCAAGGTGCACTGGGTGCTACTCATCATAAACTAGATGATATTGGCGCATTAAAGGCTTTGCCTAATCTTAGAATTTACTCTCCAAGTGGAAAAAAGTCTATGGGAGTAATCTTCCAAGAAGCTCTAGAAGCAGAGCATGCTTCTTTTATCAGAGTCTCTAAAGGTGACTTTGAAGAGAGTTTTGAAGTCAAAAGCTCTAATCATTTTGTTAAAGAAATTGATTCTAAGACTCTAATCATTTCCCATGGAAAAATGATTACAAACGCAATTAATGCTTTTGAGATTAATCCGATATTCTCAATATTTGCAATGGATAGAATAAAACCTTTGGATAACGAGAAACTTATGGAGCTTTTTAATAAGTATGAACAAATTTACGTCTTAGAGGATAATTTTAGATCTGGTTTATTTAATTCCATATGCCAATGGTCTATTGAAAGTTTCTCACCTCATAAGAATATCTACCCAATTTCACCAGAAGAGGGCTATGACGATATTTTAGGCAATTCTGATTTTTTAGAGACTCTTCATGGCCTAAGCCCAGAGCAAATTATTAAGACAATAGAAAGGACTTAAACACTTTTAAATTTTTAATTTTTCTTTTATAGAAATTATGAATATTTGGATAACAGGCAGCTCAGGATTCATTGGAAGTCATTTGTTAGAAAATCTTCTAGTCAAAGGTTACCAAGTTTCTTGTTTCTCAAATAATAAAATATTACTAGAAAATAAAGCAAGTCTGAACCAGAGTGTTCACTACTTAGATTTTTCTTCAACAGAAGATATGAACAATAAAATAGACACTTTTGGATGTCCTGAGATTTTTGTTCATCTAGGTTGGGGCGACATGACGATTCCAATGTCTGATTTTCATCTGTCTGGCAATGTGGATAATTCAAACAAACTTATTAAAAACTTTTTCTTAAGAGGGTTGAAAAAGTTTATTTTCGTAGGTTCTATGAATGAATACGGTTCCAGGACTGGCCCCCTTTCCGAAAATATGAAGCCTGAAGGAAGATTAATTAATTATGCAAAAGGGAAACTTAAAGTTTCCCAATATGGTTTTGAAACTGCTGCTATTTACAATAAGACCTTTATTCATGTTCGCCCTTTTTATGTCTATGGACCTGGTCAAAGGGACGGCTCTTTGATAAATGATATCTTCGACGCATACACAAGAGAAACTCTACCTACATTAGGACCCTGTAATTATTATAGAGACTATATACATGTGAAAGATGTAGCAGAAGGAATTTGCCGAACTATGGGTCTAGAGAGTTCTTCGAAGATAAATTTAGGGATAGGTTCTTATATTATGGTCCAGGATTTTGTTAAGATCTTTTGGAATATTCTTGGCGGGGATAGCAATGATTTAATCTTTGGCAGAAAGGAAATGATGAAAGATGAGCCAGATCAACCTAAAAGTTTTGCAGATATAACTAATTTAATTGAACTTACTGGATGGAAACCAGAATATTCTATTGAGGAAGGTATTAGAGAGACTATCTCTATTCTGAACAAAAACAGAAAGTAACTAAAACTTAGTTAATTAGAACTTTTTAAAAATCATGTTAGATAATTTGACAATAATTATCATTACTTATCAAAGATACTCATTTCTTAAGAGGTTGTTATCTTTTCATTTATCTTATAACTCAAAGGTAAAGTATATAGTTCTCGATTCTTCTGAAGACTATCCTGAAGATAAGCATTTATTAGAAATGTTATCTAGTAAACAGGTTACTTGGAAAAGATTTCCATCAGATATCTTTTTTCTAAAAAAAATAGCGCAAGGTTGTGAGTTAGCAAACACAGACTATTTAGTATTATCTCCGGATGACGATTTTCTTATTCCAACAGCACTTCAAGAGTGTCTTAATTTTTTAAAACTTAATAAGGATTATAGCTCTGCACATGGATTATCATTTAGCCATCATTCCTATAAAAAAGGCCAAGATTTAGACTTATCAATAACCCCCTTTCATAATGGTAAATGTTTGTCTTTAGAGCAAGATTCTGCATTAGAGCGAATAAATTTATATATGACTGACACAAATTTTCCATACTATCCTATGTATGCGATACATCATAAGGAAGACTTTTGTTTTATGTGGCAAGAATCAGAAAAATATGTTGATAGCCAGGGTTTAAGTGAGCTATTGCCGTGCTGTTTAAGTCTAATGAAAGGCAAAATGAAGGTATTGCCAAATTTTTATAATCTAAGACAGCCAAATAATTTTAATGGTTGGGATGATAAAGAAACTCTTTCAAAAGTTTATAGTCAAAAAAGAGTCCATCAAGCATCTTTAGGCCTAGCTAAGAATATAAACCAAGATAATTATTTATCTCTCAAAGAATCTAGGGTATTTTCAAATGAGGTTTTCGATAAATATCTTAAACATTTGTATAAAAAGCTAGAAAAAGCAGTTAAATCAAATTCTTCACTCACTGGGTTTTTCAGTGATCTAAGACAGAGATTAGGAATTAGAACAAAAATAAGAAATATAATTAATAAGATTTTCTATAAGGGATCACATCACTTGGTATACCCAAAATATATTTCGGACTTTGAGAAAGTTAAGAAAAATATCATTGATTTCGACTTAACTTTTGAGGAACTAAACCAAGCAAGAAGGAAGATAGAATACCCAGAATAATATGGTTTTAAAAACAATATTTAATAACCAAAATATTTTTATTTATATATAAAGACATATAAGATATCTAATCTTTTTATAAAAAATGTGTTGTTAAATAATTAATTGCAAAGAAAAAAGTAGAAACAATGAGAAGAAACGAAATATCTGAAGTAGATTTATCTAAGATTAAGAACTATAGCGAAAAGAAAATAGTTGATCTAGATCTATCTTATCAAAATGAATCTTTGAGAGAATTTCTATCATCCTATCCAATTGTGAAAAGGAAAGTAGCAATAATTAACATGCCACTTAAAGATCCGGAAACTATTATCCCAGAATTAGTAAAAGAGAAGGCCTATAGTTTGTACCCTCCATTAGGACCTCTATATATAAGTTCTGCAATTGTGGAAAATTCCGGATGGGAAACAGAGTTATTTGATATTCAAAAGGAAATACTACAAAGAGCGGGTTGTGGTCAAGAATATGATTTTGAGACAATTATTTCATCTATCAAAGATGATTATGATGCCTATCTCTTCAGTTGTATGTTTTCAACCTCACAAGATGTTTATACAACTGTTTCAAATATCTTTAGAAGGAGAGGGAAGCCACTGATTTTCGGAGGCGTTTATTCCACTGGTTTCTACGAGCACCTTTTAAATGAAGGTACTGCTGATCTAGTTATTAAACATGAAGGAGAAAAGCAGATCGTTAATTTCATCAATTTTTGGGAAGGGAAAGAAGCAGTTTTAAGAAACATATCTTTCAAACACAAAGACGAATTAGTCCACTATCCTATGGTTTTCGAAAAAATTGACCCTGCCAATATAGTGCCACAACTAGATTACATGAAGGATGAGATAGAGACCTATAATAAATATGGTGCTTTGGGGATCTCATCGGCTGCTTTTAGAGAAGAACGCTTATCAGCTACTATTATTGGTAATAGAGGTTGCAGAGCGGCATGCACATTTTGCAGTGTAAATAATTTCATGGGACCAAAAGTTAGGACAACCAGTGAGAATATTACAATCAATACTATCGAATATTTGTATCATGAATGTGGAGTCAGACATATAGACTGGTTGGATGATGATCTGGTTGCATACCCAGATAAAGCAAAGGAGCTATTTAACCAAATTGCTGACCTCGATTTAGACTTAGTTTTCACTATCCAAAATGCAATGTTGGCAATCAATATGGATGATGAGTTGGTCGACGCAATAGGAAGAGCGGGATTTGTTCAAGTGGGCTTTGGTGTAGAATCAGGTAACCAAGAGATAAGAAAAAAAATCAGACGAACCACTCGTATAGATAATCTTCAGTCTGTGATAAGTAGATTTAGAGAAAAATTCCCTCATGTCTTCATACACTGTAATTTTATGTTAGGTTTTCCTGGGGAGAAAGTTAAAGAGATTAAACAAACAGTTGATTTAGCGCTTAGCTTACAAATAGATTGGTGCAATTTAGCAGTTGTTCAAGCTTTACCCAATACGCCAATGTGGGATGAGTTTGTAAAAATAAATGACCCTAGAATTCATACTCCAAATAAATATAGTCCCGCTTCTGCTACCAAAGAAAGAGGAACATCGATCGATGATATTGGTTTCAAAATAGTAGATATATATTCTCTACCTGATGAGAAAGTTCTAAACTTCAAAGAATTGAATGATATATGGTATCCAATTAATACGAGGATAAATTTTTTAAACAATTTGAATTTAGGCAACAAAAATACGATATGGAAATTAACTAATTATCTTTCAATTTTAAATGGTATTTTTCCTTTAGACCCTACAATTCATATCGCACTTTCTAGATGTCATGAAATACAAGGTGGCAAAAAGAATGAAAAACTAGCAACTAAGTACCTTAATGATGCAAACCGGGAAATAGCAGATAATAAATATTGGAAGGAATTATTTAATCATTTAAGAGATTTTGATACACATAAGATAATCCCTGAAATAGTCAATTAAGAACCTACTTCTTATCTCATTCCATTTATCTAGAAAAGAACAAGAATTTTAATAAATCACTTTTTTTACAATAGCCTAATAGTATGTTTCATCTTTTTGAATATATTGTTCCAACTAAATTCTAATGATCTACTCTGGAATAAAAAAAATAAGTCAGATTTTAGATCGTAAAGCTAAAAGGCACTATCTGATTCTTTTATTACTTCTAGTTATAAAATCTATATTAGATGGATTTGGTTTAGGTCTTATAGCTCCATTTATAGCTGCCATTGGTCAACCATCTGTGATTTTTGATAATGAAATATTTCAATACTTAAATTCTTTTATTGGCATAAGGACAAGTCAAGAATTAATAATTTGGATGAGTATTATTATGGTTAGTTATTTCCTTATTAAAAACATATTCGTTCTTATGACCACATATTATCAATCAAGGCTTCTTTTTACTCAAAGAGCTTTTCAAAGTAAGAGGTTATTTAATTCTTATATGAACGCACCATATAACTATCACCTGGAGCATAATTCGGCTGAATTAGATAGAAATATAAGGTATGAGATACCAAATACATATGCATTTATCGACAGCATGCTTCATATTGCCTCTAATATCTTTTTGGTAATAGCAATCTTCATTATTCTTATAGTTGCAAGTTGGCAGGCAGTTTTGAGCATGACATTAGTTTTGTCAGTTACATCATTTCTGATACTCCATTTTAGCGGGAGATTTAGCAATATTCTTGGAGTTCAGTTGCAGAGATCACAACTCCAGCTAGGGCAAGCCTTAAAAGAGGGTCTTTCAACAATCATAGAAAGTAAATTAGGCAATATTGAATCCTTTTTCCCCAAAAGATACTTTAAGCATTATATGGTTACCTCTAGATCCCAATGGAGACAAGCCACCATAAATTCGTCTCCACAATTGCTTTTTGAGTTGGTAGCAATATGCATTTTATGTGGAGCTATCATTATTCTATCTTTAAGGCAAACCGATATTATCAGTTTACTTCCTATTATTGGGTTGTTTGCATTTGCCTTTGTAAGACTTCTTCCTGCAGTTAATTTAATTGTAAGAAATTTGAATTCACTAAAGTTTGTTCTTCCAGCAGTTAATGTAGTACATCAAGAATTTAAAAAATTTCAAGTAACAGATAATCAAGCATTTAATCTAGATCATCCACAAAAACATTCTAAAGATTTCTCTTCGATAAAGTTTAAGGATGTAAGTTTCTCATATGCTAATCCAGAATCTAATGTAATTAAAAATATCACTTTCCAGCTAAATAAAGGTCAATCAATAGCATTTATTGGCCCATCTGGGGCAGGCAAAACAACTTTGGTTAATCTTATTTTAGGTCTTCTTGACCCAAGTAAAGGTCAAATCCTTGTTAACAATAAAGCCCACTCAAAACAGAAGAAAATGTTGAGATCAATAATAGGTTACGTACCTCAGAATATCACTCTTATAGACGCCTCGATTAAAGAAAACATAGCTCTTGGATCACAATTAAATGATATTGACAACCAAAAAGTAGAGTCTGTTATCAAAGAAAGTCATCTAGAAAAGCTGATCGAGGAGTTACCTGAAAAATTAGACACCGTGATCGGGGAGAATGGAGTAAGGCTTTCTGGAGGTCAAAGGCAACGACTAGGTATAGCTAGAGCTCTTTATAGTAACCCTAAGATTCTAGTTTTTGATGAGGCTACTTCTTCTCTTGATATTGAAACTGAGAAGAGAATTACTGAAGAAATTACAAAGCTTTCTGGGAATAAAACAATGATCTTTGTGACGCATAGAATAAGCACTATTAGGAATTGTGAAACTATTTTCTACCTAAAGGACGGAGCCATAATTAGCTTTGGAACATACAATGAACTTATGGAAAGAAACAAAGAATTTAAGGACTTAGTTCAAGATATAGGTTCTTAAGATCAGTGACGTCAATAAAAATAGTGATAACAGTCATTAATAAAACTTGAGAAAACGTTTTATTAATCTAATAAAATTTTAATGCAAGGAATTCCAAAATGGCAAAAGACATAAATGTACTAGTAACAGGAGCAAATGGCTTTATAGGCTCACATCTAACTGAACTACTCATTTCAAAGAAATACAATGTCAGAGCACTTTCTGAATATAATTCGTTTAATAACTGGGGATGGTTAGAGGATATTGAATGCAAGGGGGAGGTTGAAGTTGTAACTGGCGATATTCGCGATCCACATTTATGTAAAGCAATAACAAAAGATATTGATATTGTTTTCCACTTAGCTGCACTTATAGCGATTCCATATTCTTATATTGCTCCAGATAGTTATGTTGAAACAAATATAAAAGGAACTTTAAATATCTGCCAAGCAGCTAAAGAAAATGGGAATATTAGAGTCATCAATACTTCTACTAGTGAGGTTTATGGAACAGCAAATTATGTTCCAATAAATGAAACTCATCCACTTCAGGCCCAGTCTCCATATAGTGCTTCAAAAATTGGAGCCGATGCCATGGCAATTAGTTTCTATAACGCTTTCGATTTACCCGTAACAATTGCTCGGCCATTTAACACATATGGGCCTAGACAATCAGCTAGGGCAGTTATACCAACAATAATTTCTCAAATAGCTGCTGGTTCAAAAAAAATAAAACTTGGAGATTTAACTCCTACTCGTGATTTCAATTATGTAGAAGATACCTGTAGAGGTCTTCTATCGTTATCAGAAAGTCCCGATGTTATCGGAGAGGTAGTTAATATTGGCTCGAATTCTGAAGTATCAATATTAGACACGTTAGAGCTAATAAAAAATATCATGAATTCCAAAGTTGAATTTATTGTAGACCCAAAAAGGATTAGACCTAAGAATTCTGAAGTAGAGAGACTTTGGTGTGATAATACAAAGATAGAGAAACTGACAAGTTATAAACCTGAAATAAAATTAGAAGAAGGTCTTAAGAGAACAATAGACTGGTTTTTAGACCCTAGGAACATAGAGAAATATAAGACGAATATCTATAATGTCTAAGGATTTAATCTGTTTTATACAGGACCTTTATGGAACTAATGGGAGAATTCCTCTTCATGAACCGTTCTTTGATGAGAGAGATAAAGAGCTATTGATTGAAACTGTTGATTCTACTTTCGTCTCTTCCGCTGGGCCTCTGGTAAGTGATTTTGAAAAAAAGATTGCTGAATACACAGGCTCAAAATACTCAATAGCAGTAGTTAATGGAACCGCAGCATTACAAATTAGTTTAGAATTATCTGGTGTAAATCCTGGTGACGAGGTTATTACTCAATCTTTGACTTTTGTAGCTTCGGTTAATGCAATACTTCAATGCAGAGCATCTCCAATCTTTATTGATGTAAGTAAGGAAACTCTTGGTATGTCATCAGAATCTTTAAAGAATTTTCTAGACGATCACTGTGAAATTAGAGAAACGGGTTGCTGGAATAAAAAAAGCAGAAAATATATCAAAGCGTGTCTACCCATGCACACTTTTGGCTTCCCTTGTGAAGTAGAAAAAATTAAAAGACTTTGCAGGAAGTATAAGATTAAATTGATTGAAGATGCAGCTGAATCAATCGGCTCTTTTATAAAGAAAAAACATAGTGGTTTATTTGGGGATTTTGGGATACTTAGCTTCAACGGCAATAAGATAATCACTACTGGAGCTGGTGGTATGGTGCTTACAAACAATAAAAAAACTGCTCGATTAGCTAAACATATTACTACTACTGCAAAGCTACCTCATAAATGGAATTTTGATCATGATATACCCGCATATAATTATAGAATGCCAAATCTAAATGCTTCTTTAGGAATTACTCAATCTGAAAAGCTACCTTTTTTACTTAAAGATAAAAGAAGAATAGCTAAGCATTATAAAGATTGGGGTAATCATAATGGATATTATTTTCAAAATGAATATAGAAACACTACAGCCAACTTTTGGCTTAATACCTTGATTGCTGAAAATAAAAAACAGAGAGATAAAATTCTTGAGGATACTAATCAAGCTTTAATTATGACTCGACCATCATGGACGCCAATGCATAAATTACCTTTTAATAAAAAATTTCAGAAAGACTCTTTAGAAAACACTAATTGGCTTGCAGATAGGATAGTTAATCTTCCAAGCAGTCCTAGAAATGTCAAAAATTAAAAAGATTTGTGTCATAACCGGATCAAGAGCTGAATATGGCTTGTTAAAGCTTGTAATGAAAGAGATTTCTGAACATAAAGAATTAGATCTCCAGATATTAGCAACAGGGTCTCATCTTTCATCAGACTTTGGCAATACATATCTAGAAATTGAGGAGGATGGTTTCTTCATTAATAAGAAAATTCAAATACTTGATAATCAAGATTCATCTGAAAAGATTCTTCAATCTATTGCAGATGCAACCACTTTATACAGTAAAGCATTTAAAGAACTTGCTCCTGATATGTTGGTTGTTTTGGGAGACCGTTATGAGATTTTTACTGCTTCTTTTACAGGATACATATCAGGTATACCAATCGTACATATTCATGGTGGTGAAGTAACAGAAGGCGCCTATGATGAAGCATTTAGACATTCAATAACAAAAATGTCGTACTTACACTTTGTAGCTGCTGATGAATATATGAGAAGAGTTATACAGCTAGGCGAGGAACCTGAAAGAGTCTTTAATTTCGGGGCCCCTGGTTTAGAGGCTATAAAGAAAGTTAACTTGTTAGGAAAGCAGGATCTTGAAACTCAACTTGATTTGACTCTTAAAGAAAAAAATATTTTGGTTACTTACCATCCTGAAACTCTAAATAGCGAGATATCCCCAGAAGATCAAATTGAAATTCTTCTAAATGCTGTAGATGAACTAAAAGATATTAACTTTATATTCACTAAAGCTAATGCGGACACGGGAGGGATGAAAATTAACGAGAGAATTCAAAGATTTGCAGAAGAAAAAAGTAATTGCACTTTATTTAGTTCATTAGGTCAAAAGAAGTATCTCTCTTTATTGCAATATGTTGATGGTGTCGTTGGGAACTCATCAAGTGGGATTATTGAGGTTCCTAGTTTTAAAATAGGTACTGTTAATATCGGAAATAGACAAGAAGGCAGGGTAAGATCTGACTCCGTTATAGATTCTGATTTAAAAGTTGAAACTATAAAAGAAGCAATATTATCTCTTTTTAATGAGAATTTTAGGAAGATATTTCAGGAAGCATTGAACCCTTATGATGCTGGAGAAACATCAAAAAATATTGTTAGTAAGATAAATGAACTAAGTAAAGGCCACATTAAGAAAAAAAGTTTCTATGATCTAACAGATCAGGGGTTATGAGGTGACAAAAACTTATGTAATAGCTGAAGCAGGAGTAAATCATAATGGTGATTTAGATATGGCTTTTGAATTAGTAGAAAAGGCTGCAGAAGTAGGTGCAGATGCTATAAAATTTCAGACTTATAAAGCTGAGAAATTAGTTACAAAACGAGCTACAAAGGCTGAATATCAATCTAAAGCAACTGGCAGTGATGATACTCAGTTACAAATGTTAAAAGATCTCGAGCTTAAATATGAAGACCACTTTAAATTGATTAATCATTGCAGGCAAAGAAATGTAGACTTTCTTTCTACTGCATTTGATATAGATAGTCTGAGATTTCTTTCAAAAGATCTTGAGCTTAGAACATTAAAGATTCCTTCAGGAGAATTGACTAACATACCAATACTTATTGAATTTGGAAACACAGGTTGCGAAATTATTATCTCATCAGGTATGTCTGATACTGATGAGATTAGAGATGCCTTGGGCGCCCTATCTTTTGGTTTTTTGCAACGTAATGAAGAAAAGCTTCAGCCATCAAGAAAAACTTTTAATGAAATTCTAGAAAAGGATGAAAGCCAACAATATCTTAGTGAGAAAGTTACATTATTACATTGCTTAACAGAATACCCTGCACCAATAGATGAAATTAATCTCAATGCCATCCAAAACTTGAGAGATATTTTCAATATAAGAGTAGGCTATTCAGATCATACTGAAGGTATTATGGCTTCTCTTATTGCTGTTTCGCATGGAGCAACTATTATTGAGAAGCATCTCACACTCGACAAAAATCTTCCTGGTCCAGACCATAAAGCCTCATTGGAGCCAGAAGAGTTTAAATTATTAGTTAATCAAATTAAACTTACTGAAAAAATGATGGGAGATGGAAAAAAAAGGCTCATGCCATCAGAGGTAAAAAATGTTGCAAATGCAAGAAAAAGCATAATTGCTTCTTCTAAAATTAATAAGGGAGAGACATTTACCCATGAAAATCTTTCAGTTAAAAGGCCAGGTTCTGGAATTTCACCTATATATTATTGGGATCTCTTGGGAACGCAAGCAGAAAGAGACTATGAGACAGATGATCTTATCGAGCAATGAAAACTAGTAACAAGCCTGTGATATTAATTGGTTCTGGGGGTCACGCTGGGGTCTTAGTGGAGATCTTAGAGGCAAATAGAATTCAAACTCTTGGAATTGTTGATCCGAATAAGAAAATTGGTGCAAAATACTTTGGATTAGAAGTAATCGGTAATGATTCCTTAATTAGGCAGCATTCACCTAAAGAAATATACCTAGTCAATGGATTAGGCTCTCTACCTGGGGTAAATACTAGATGGGAAATATCTGAAAAATTCAGGTCGTTAGAATACAAGTTCCTAAGCTTGATTCACCCGAATGCTAGTGTTAGCAGGGATGTCAAAATAGGAGAAGGCGCACAAATTATGAATGGTTCCATCATTCAACATGGAGTAACAATTGGGAAGGATTGTATTTTAAACACCGGCATAATCATAGATCATAATTGTTCGATAGGAAACTATGGCCATCTCGCACCTGGTTGCGTATTAAGCGGAGGGGTGTCTGTAGGTGAAAGAGTCCATATAGGTACTGGATCTAGCATAATACAGAATATAGAAATAGGTAATAATGTTATTATTGCTGCTGGTTCTATAATTCATAAGAATATTAATTCAGAAACTACATATCTCAAGAAGTAGAGTTATATCTATGTTGAAAAAGGACTTATCAAGGATACTTATTAACCCCGATGATACATTAGAAGAGGCTATAAAAGCTCTTAATTCTGGTGGAATGAGGATTGTTATTGTTATAGATCAGAATTCCAAACTACTTGGAATCATTACTGATGGAGATATAAGGGCAGCTCTTTTGGAGCACAAGGATATGCACACAAAGGCTAAAGAATTTATGAACTCCAAGCCTTATTTAGCAACTGAGGAGGAAAGTAAAGAATTTATTCTCAAAAAAATGCATGAGAAAAATATTCTAGCAGTGCCAATTATTGATTCCAAAGGGAGAATAAAGGCTTTAGAAACGATCCACGAAACAATCAAGACCCCAACAATTGAAAACCCAGTTATTTTGATGGCAGGAGGTTATAGTAAAAGATTGCACCCTTTAACTGAAGAAACCCCCAAACCACTTTTGAAAGTAGGCTCAGAACCAATTTTGGAAACAATTATTAAGCAGCTCGCCGACTTTGGATTCTATAACTTCTTTATTTCAACCCACTATAAATCAAAAATGATCACCGATTATTTTAAAGATGGGTCTAAATTAAATGTAAAAATAGATTATATTCACGAAAAAGAACCTATGGGTACAGCCGGCACACTTACACTATTACCGGAAGAATTCTCTAAGCTACCTATAATCCTTATGAACGGTGATTTAGCAACTGAATTGGATTTTAAGAGCTTATTGAGAAATCACAATGAATCCAATAGCAGTATAACGATTTGTGTCGTGGAATATGATTTTCAAGTGCCTTATGGGGTAATTGAGATGAAAAAATCCAAAGTTAAGGATATTGTTGAGAAACCTACGCATAAATTTTTTGTTAATGCTGGGATATATATTATCAACCCCGAAGTAATAGCAGAATTTAAAGATCCAAGCTATCTTGATATGACTGATCTTCTTAAAGATCGAATAGAAAAAGGCAATGGGATTAATATTTTTCCTTTATTTGAAAAGTGGATTGATATAGGAAGAATAACTGAATTAAACAAAGCCAATAATCATAAATAATTTCAGATGTTATCACAATCAAGTGTAGAGAGAGGGCTTATAGTTGGTTTAGGAAGCATAGGCCAAAGGCACCTAAGAAACATTATGCAAATGTATGGCGATATAGAACTTTTGGTTCATAGACACCAAGAAAATAAAGATTTAGACATACAGGGGATAAAGTATATTACAAATGATCTAGATGAAGCACTAGATCTTGAACCTGATTTTGCAATTATTTGTAACCCATCCCCCTTTCATATTGATACAGCAATAGAAATAGCTCATCGTGGGGTGCATCTATTAATTGAGAAGCCGATATCTTCATCAACTCAAAGAGTAGAAGAACTGATAGCTTTATCAAAAGAGAAAAAAATAAAATTAATGGTTGGATACAATTTGAGATTTTTAGAATCACTTAATTTTTTTAAACAGTCTGTTCAGGATGAAATTGTTGGCGAGATATTTTCCATTAAAGCAGATGTTGGACAAAATCTTAAGTATTGGAGACAAAATCAAGATTATACAAAAGGGGTTACAGCTAATAAGAATTTAGGTGGCGGGGCATTGCTTGAATTAAGTCATGAATTTGATTACATTTCTTGGATTTTTGGTCCGGTCGACTGGGTATCCGGGCTTATAGGAAAAAAAAGTAATTTAAGAATTAATGTGGAAGACTTTTCTATTTCTACACTGGGATTTAAAGATAAAAATTATGTTGCAAATATTAATATGGATCTATTTAGGCATGATACTGTTAGAGAATGTACCGTTATAGGAGAGAAAGGCACAATTAAGTGGAATGCCTTAGAGAATTCTGTAATGATTTTTTCCAAATCAGACAAATCTTGGAAAACAATTTTTAATGAACCTATAGATAAAGATTCATCTTATCGCAAGGAGATGAAACATTTCATAGATTGTATTTTGCAAGACGAAGAGCCTCTGATTAATGGATATTCAGCACTTAGTGTATTAGAGATTATTGAAGCAATTAGAAGTTCTTCTAGAGATGGAAGAGTGGTTTCAATCTAAATTTGGGGTTATTCCCGCTTATTAAAAAGAACTAAAATGGGATTAATATGAGTACATTAGCTTTTGTTTTTGCCAGAGGCGGATCTAAAGGATTGCCTAGAAAGAATATTAAGAATCTTAATGGCAAGCCCTTATTAGTTCATTCCATTGATTTAGCTAAAGAGATCAAAGAAATTTCAGGGATTTTTGTCTCTACAGAAGACGATGATATTGCTTTAATAGCAAAAGATGCTGGAGCTGAGGTTATTAAAAGACCAGAATCTTTAGCAAGAGATGATACACCCGAGTTATTAGCATGGAAGCATGGGCTAGAAACTATAAAAAAGAATAAAATTGAATGTACAAAATTTGTTTCTATCCCGACTACAGCACCTTTAAGAAAAGCTGATGATGTTCAAGCATGCCTAGATCTTTTTGATGAATCAGCAGACGTTGTGATCACAGTATCTGAGTCTCATAGGAATCCATTTTTTAATATGGTTTCTATGGATCATCAAAACTATGTGAAAATACTAAATAAGAACGATGATCGATATTACAGAAGACAGGATGTTCCGACTACCTATGATGTTACGACGGTAGCTTATGTCTCGAGTCCAGAATTCATAATGTCTACTAACAACTTATTTGAGGGCAGAGTTAAAGCTGTTAAGATTCCAAAAGAAAGATCTATTGATATAGATGATGAAATGGACTTTAGGATTGCAGAGATGATGTTAAAGAATGAACGCTAAAAGAATGAAAAACCAAGTAACCTTAATAACTGGAGGGGCTGGCAGAATCGGCTCATCCTTTAGCAAGGCCATAGTTAGAAATTCAGGCAAAGTAATAATTGGTGATATATCCAAAGACAGAGGAATGCGACTTCAGCAAGAACTAGGTGCTAAGAATGCTCTATTTGTTGAAGTTGATATCACAGATGTTGATTCAATAAAAGAAACTATTAAGCTAGGGAAGAACGAGTTTGGTAAAATTGATTCTGCAGTCCATTGTGCATATCCCACATCTCCTGGTTGGGGAAGATGTTTAGAAGAAATTCAACCCAAAGATTTAAAACAAGACTTATTTTCTCAACTCGGAGGAGCTATACTTTTTTCTCAGCAAATAATAGATTTCTTTAGGCTGCAAGGATATGGGAACTTAGTTCACATATCATCAATTCAGGGTGTCTCCTCTCCAAAATTCGAACATTATGAAGACACTAAGATGGTTTCACCTATTGAATATACTGCTATAAAGTCAGGAGTTATCTCTATTACCAAGTATCTTTCAAAATATTGTAAAAAACACAATATAAGGGTTAATTCAATTAGCCCTGGAGGAATAGAAGATAATCAACCAGAAATATTTATTAAAAAATATAAAGAATCTTGTAATTCCAAAGGTATGCTTGATTCAGAAGATATTTGTGGCACATTAATTTTTCTCCTTTCCGAAGATTCATCATTTATTCATGGCCAGAATATTATTGTTGATGATGGTTGGACCTTATAGTTCTTTATATAGAACTAAATCAAATATAAAAATTGTACTAATCTACTATTGTCTATTAAGAACATTGCAGTAATCGGAATAGGTGAGCTTGGGAGCAGGCATCTACAGTCACTATATAAATCAAATATAGCACTTAATTTGTTTGCTATAGATCCAAACAAAGACTCTTTACAATTGGGCAAAGAAAGAATTAGTGACTTAGAGGCAAATGAGAAAATTAGATCACTTATCTTTTCAAACTCAATAGATGATCTTCCTCCTTTTTTAGATTTAGCCGTTATTGCAACAAACTCAGATGTTAGATTAGCTGTAATTAAAGATCTCCTTTCTTCTAGAGGTACCCAAAATATGATTCTAGAAAAAGTTTTGTTTCAGAATGAAGCTGATCTTGATATTTGTGATCAATTGCTTAGATCTAACCAAACCCAAGCTTGGGTTAATTGTCCAAGAAGGCTTTGGAAAGATTATATTTCTATCAAAGATGAACTCCAAGGACAGAAAGGAGTTAACTATAATTTAAAGGGAATTAATTGGGGTCTTGGTTGTAACTCCATACATTTTCTTGACCTCTTTAGTTGGCTAACTAACTCAAAATTAATCAGCATTGATAGTAGTCAATTAGGCGATCAATTATTAGAGGCAAAAAGAGACGGCTATATTGAATTTTCAGGTACTCTGCGAGCGACATTTGAGAACAATAATACTATGTCACTTACATCAGATATTTCCGATAGCAAACCTAATTTCATTATCGAAATATCCGGTAAAAATTTTTCATACGTAATCGAAGAAGCACAATCAAAATATATATTTAAGAAACTATCTGAAGGTAAAGTTCTTTCTAGCAATGAAAAAAAAATGAGTATACCGTTTCAAAGTGAATTAACTCATAAAATAGCCGAAGATATGCTAACGAATGGCATACAGCATTTAACGCCATACACAGATTCATCACAACAACATAAATTGCTTATCGCATCATTAATGTGCCATATAGGAAAAATCATGGGAGAGAAAGTTGAAAACTGTGCAATTACCTAAAAAGAAAATACTCTTAGTAGGTGCTGGCCAGATGGCTAGAGATTATTTTAATGTTCTCAAGTCAATGAAAATGCAAATAGAGGTTGTCTGTAGAAGTGCTAAATCTGCGAAAGACTTTAAAGAAGACACTGGGCATGATGCCATCTCAGGAGGCTTAGAAAAATACCTTCAAGGAACTAAGACCATTCCTGATTATGTAATTCTAGCTGTCGATGTTTCTAACTTAACAAAACTTTCAATATCTCTTATAAATAATGGTGCAAGAAACATATTAATAGAAAAGCCCGCAGCTAAATCTCTTTCAGAAATAGATCATATTACAAACCTCGTTAAAAGAAACAAGGTTAATGCTTTTGTTGCCTATAATAGACGTTTTTATTCCTCAGTTTTAATGGCAAAAGAAATAATTGCAAAAGATGGAGGTATTTCAAGTTTCACATTTGAGTTTACAGAATGGTCTCATATTATCGAAAAACTTAATAAAGAAAAGAGCGAAATGGAAAGATGGTTTATTAGTAATTCTTCCCATGTTGCTGATCTAGCATTTTATTTGGGCGGTTACCCAAAAGAATTCAACTCTTTTTCTCTTGGTGAAGGAAATCTTGAGTGGCATCCATCTGCATCTGTATTTACAGGATCAGGAATAACTAATAAAAATATATTATTCTCTTATCATGCCGATTGGGAATCAGCAGGTAGATGGGGAATAGAATTGCTCACAAAAAGGCACAGGTTAATTCTTAAGCCTTTAGAAAAGTTACAAATACAAAAGATTGGATCAATCGAGATAGATTATTTAGAAATAGATGACCAGATCGATCAACAGTTTAAACCTGGTTTATTCAGACAAGTAGAAGCTTTTATTGGGAATGAAAGTGAAGAATTCTGCACGGTAGAAGATCAAAAGAAATTGATGGAGCTATACTATCAAATATCAAATTATAGCTGATAATGAAAGGCCTTAATTCTTAATAAGAAACCATAAATCAAGCTGAGCTTCCCTTAACATCAATGACTATTTTTTTTGAAAGACTTTCTTTTCTGAGTTCATTTTTTTATTTATTTAGAAACAAAAAGATATTTTCTCAGCAAAAGATAGAAAGAATATATTATATTGATACGAACAGATATGTTTCTGTGTTTATTCCAATAGCTGAGAAATATTTTGGTTGCACATTCTCTAAACTAGACTTTTCTTTAATAGATATAAAGGATAGCTATGGTGAGCTTGAAAGACTGAAGCTAACTAGGAAGCATCTTTTTGACTTTAAAGAGTTGATTTTAGAGAGTAGTGCATATAAAGAAATCCTAGTAGAGCTCTATCAGAGTAATTTACACGCTAATCAGCATCTAAAAAGTTATATTGAAAAGTCTGTAATTCATTCGGAGATAATGCAACCAGGTACATGGAGGACACTATTTCTTATAAGTGTTATAAGCAACTTCATGAAAAAGCAATCTATAGAACAATCTATTTTCGTTATAATTAGAAGATCTTGGCTTCTTCAATATCAAGAATTCGCATCAAGCCATGGTATTTCAATAGATTATGACCAGGGAATGGATGCTATTTATGATATCAACCTAACGAGTCTCATAAGACGTTTTCCTGTGATCTATTTCTTGTTGAGTATATTGAAGTATAAAAATGGATTTCTTGATAAAAATAAAGATTTAGGAGCGTCGTTATATCTCGATGGCAGAGGTGATATTGTATTCGAAAAGAATGGGCTTCATTCCGATTTCCTTTGGCATATTGAATCTGACTATCCAGCAAAGAAGATAGTCTATCAATATGAAAATAATGATGAGAAAAGTCTTCTTCACGAGAATAATATTGATGCCGATAAGATTACACCATATTTAAGTGATCTTTTCTTCATAACTAGAAAAGCAGTTTCCCTCAAAAAAAGTTCATTGTTTAAGGCTGAATTTAATCAGATAAAGCAACCATTCGATTTCTATCATGCAAATTTTCATGCAACAAGATCATTTTTTGCTAGAAAGAATATTAAGATTTATCTGACATGGGATCGATACAATGCAGATCATATAATCAAGTCAGCTGCGATTAGAAGCATAGGTGGAATCTCAGCGATCCATCAGATTGCATTTGACGGGGTCCCTTTAATCGATAACCAAGTACATTCTGATATTGTATTCTCATACTCTAGTCTCACTGCAACCCTAGATGAAGAAATCAATAGCAAGTCCAAGTATCATGTAATAACTGGATGTACAAAAGATTATTTAAACCCATTATTAAATGATCAAGCAAACCTTATTAGGGATAAGCTTGCATTAAATGGCGTTAAACATGTTGTTTGTGTATTTGATGAGAATTCACGCAGTGATGAAAGATGGCATACAGGCCATTCTCTTCAGAAAGAAAATTATAGTTATATTCTTGAAGAAGTAATGACTAATCAAAGTTTAGGTGTGATTTTCAAACCTAAACATGGGAAAAACCTCAGAAACAGGTTAGGCAAAGTGAATAAATTACTACAAAAAGCCGAAAGAACAGGAAGATGCCTAGTACTTGAGGAAATCAGTAGGCATACAACAGCATATTCCCCAATTATTGCTGCTTTGTCATCAGATTTATGTATTCATGGTCACTTATGTGCTGGATCAGCTGGACTAGAAGCAGCTCTATCTGGTGTACCTACAATATTAATAGACAGGGAAGGATTGCCTGATAGCAAGTTACATCAGCTGCCTAAAGACAAGGTAGTGTTCTCAGACTGGTCAAGTGCTATCGAAGGAATAAAGATATTCTTCAGTGATAGAAATAAATCTACAGGAATCGGTGATTGGTCTGATTTGATTGTTGATTTAGATCCTTTCAGAGATGGAAAAGGGGCAAAGCGTATGGGCTCTTTTTTAAATGATCTAAGGATAAATTTTGATCAAGGGATGGAAAGGGAGCAGTCAATGGAGTTGGCTATAAAGAAGTATAAGAATGATTGGGGCTCAGATAAAATCATTGAGAATTCTTAGATATGTCTATACCACAATATAAAGCATGGAGATTCTTTTGACGGTTTCATTTAGGGTAATTCCAAAATTAGATATAAAGGGTCCGAATCTAGTAAAGGGGATGCATTTAGAGGGTTTAAGAGTATTGGGTAAGCCTGAGGAATTTGCTAAATATTATTATGATCAAGGTGCAGACGAATTAATCTATCAAGATGTTGTTGCTAGCCTTTATGGAAGGAATAGTCTAAATGAAATCATTTCCAAGACAGCCAAAGAAATATTTATCCCATTGACTGTAGGAGGGGGTATAAAGTCTGTTGAGGAAGTTTCAGCAATCCTGAAAGCAGGAGCAGATAAAGTCAGCATTAATACTGCAGCTATAAATAATCCAGATCTTATTTCAGAGCTTTCAAAAATATATGGAGTTTCTACAATTGTTATCTCTATTGAGGCAATAAGACAAAGCAATGGCGAGTATTTTGCCTTTACGGACAATGGCAGGAATGAAACAGGTTTGAATGCGATCGAATGGGCTATCGAAGCTGAAAAGAGAGGAGCTGGTGAAATATTAATAACATCGGTTGATAGGGAAGGAACCGGAGAAGGAATTGATAGTGAGTTAGTAACGGAGATATCAAATAATCTTTCAATACCAGTTGTAGCACATGGAGGAGTTGGCTCTAAAGCAGATGTACTTGAACTCTGTAAGCTCGGACTTAGCGGCTCTGCAATTGCATCTATGTTTCACTATGATTTTATTGAGAGTATTAGAACACTTGATGGATATGAGGCTGAAGGAAATACTGAGTTCCTTAAAAGTTATAAGAAGTTTAATAAGGTGAGTGGAACAAGCATAGTTAATCTTAAGAAATTTCTAATGAGTGAATCAGTAAATCTAAGAGACTAATATGAGAATAGCCATAATTGACTATAGGATGAGTAATCTATTTAGTATCTCAAATGCTCTTAATTCTTTGGATTACAAGCCAGAAATTATTTCTCGCCCTGAGTTACTTAAGCAATTTGATGCTGCAGTATTACCTGGGGTTGGATCGTTCCCAAAAGCTATAGAGAATCTTAAAAAATTCAATCTAGATGAACCAATTATTGAATTTGTTAAAACTGGCAAACCATTAATGGGAATTTGTTTAGGAATGCAGCTTCTTTTCGAAAATAGTGAAGAATTTAAAGGATCGATAGGCCTTTCTATTATTGAGGGATCAACAATAAAATTTGCTAATCATGATTCAATAAATACAATACCTCATGTAGGTTGGAACAGTGTAAGGATCAACCAAGATGCAAATAACTCTGATGCTATGAGAGGGATTAAAGATGGAGATTTTTTCTATTTTGTTCATTCACTTTATGTCAAGCCAAATAATAGGTCTTTTGTGAACACTTTTACTACACATGATCAGTTTGAATTTTGCTCATCCATAAGTTATGAAAATGTTTTTGCATCACAGTTTCATCCTGAGAAAAGTGGTGTGAAAGGACTCAGGATCTTAAAAAATTTCTTTAGAATATAATGAGGTAAGCATGGCCTTCAAAAGATCAAATTTAGAGCAACAAGTAAGCAAAGTTCCCAAAGAATTAAAATGGTGTAAAAGGTGCGTGGTTTCCAATCAAAGGCCTAGAATCATTTTTAATGATGAGGGAATATGCAGTGGGTGCCTAAATTCAGATTATAAGAATTTTGAAGTTGATTGGGAAGCAAGAGAAAAGGAACTGATTCAGCTTTTAGATCAACATAGAAGCAAAGATGGAAGCTGGGATGTCATTGTGCCTAGCAGTGGAGGCAAAGATTCTGGATATGTAGCGCATCAGCTAAGATACGAGTATGACATGAACCCATTGACTGTTACTTGGGCTCCATTAAGTTACACAGATATAGGTCGAGCTAATTTAGATTCCAATATACATTCCGGTTTATCAAACTTGCTATGCACCCCCAACGGAAAGTTCCAAAGAAAGTTAGCAAGGCTTTGTTTTGAAGAGCTTGGTGATGCCTTTCATGTCTTTGTTCTTGGGCAGATTAGTTATCCATTCCATATCGCATGCAAGCTCGGTGTTAAGCTAGTTTTTTATGGAGAAAATGGAGAGGCTGAATATGCAGGTGATCCTAAATTTGCAGATAAACCAGTAAAACCGTCCAGTGAGTTTACCGTACAGCATTTTAAGGGGGTCACGTTCAGAGAACTTCTGGATTATGGGCTTAAGAATAAGGATTATCTATCTCAAGATGATTTTGCTGAGTCTGATCTGATTTTTTATGAACCTCCTTCAGAAGAAGAGTTAAATACAGCAGGTATTTTAGGGAAGCACTTTTTTTCTTATTATAAGAAGTGGACACCTCAAGAGAATTATTACTATGTAGCTGAAAATTGTGGGTTTAAGCCAAATCCCTTAAGAACTGAGGGCACTTACTCAAAATATGCCAGCCTTGATGACAAGATGGATGGTTTTCATTACTACCTTCGATATGTTAAGTTTGGATTAGGTAGGTGCATGGAGGATGCAGGGCATGAAATTAGAGACGGCCATCTAACACGAGAAGAAGCAATAGCATTAATGGGTAAATATGAAGGAGAGTTTCCTGAGAGATATTTCAAGGAATTCTTAGAATATTTAGATATCACAGAGGCACACTTCTGGGATGTAGTTGATAGCTGGAGAGCAGATCATCTTTGGGAAAAGAAAGATGGCGAGTGGTTATTTAAGCATCCTATAAAGTAAAAAAATCATGAATCAGAAAAACATGAACTCTTCTCAAAGAGAGATAATTAGGAAAAAGCATCTAGCTGAGAATATTGTAATTATTGATGGTTTTCCGGGTTGTGGTAAGACTTTATTTAGTCCAATAATTTCATCTCTAGAAAGGGTTGAAATCATGCACTATATCTTCGAAATAGAATTTATTTGTAGATTAAATCATCTAGGGAAGGTTTCTAATGATGCAGCACGTTCCATGATTCGGATGCTGTCTGATCATAAGCTATATCAGTCAATGATGGGTCGAGATACAAACTTTAGATATTCAGACCTATCGAGTGTATTTAATTATCATTCCCCCTCAATATATTTAAAAAGAATTTTTCAAGAAGGTGATATGGCTATCCCAGAAAGAATTAAATCATTAAACCCGATCATATCTTTTACTTCGCATGATTTATTTTCTTATAGTGACCCAGTATTTGAGTCATTGGGTAGCAGGCTCACATTTATTGAAATCGTAAGGCACCCTCTTTATATGATCATTCAGATGACTCTGAACATGGAAAGGCTATATTCAGGTTCTTCTGCTAGAGATATTCAAATATATTATGAATATGAGGGGAATGAAATGCCATACTTTTGTCAAGGCTGGGAGGAGCAGTACATAAAATCAAATAACATAGATCGGGCAATATTCTCGATATATCATGCTAAACAGCTTAGCGATAAAATGAGATCTAAGACTGACAAAGAATATAAAGAAAGCAGGTATCTTAAAGTGCCTTTTGAAAAGTTTGTTATTGATCCCTATCCATATTTAGACCTTTTTGCAGATTATCTTTCATCGAAGATTACTAAAAAAACTATCAAAACTCTCAATGAGCAAAATGTTCCACGTGAGAAAATTGCTGATGGAATTCCTCTTGAGATATATAAAAGATGCGGATGGGAGCCACCAGAAAAAGACTTATCAGAAGAGGAGGAATTGGAGAAAAGAAGAAAATGGGCAATTGAAATGGGCGCAACAACAGATGCTCTGAATATTTTGGACTCGATGACTCAGGAATATGTTGAAGAAAACCTCAAATAATATGAAGAAGTTAAAAATAGGTATAACCGGCTACGGGAAGATGGGAAAGATTAGAGAGAAAACTTTCTTATCTTCCAAGGACGTAAATTTAATATCAATATTTGATAATCAATATGATGAAAAAAGGACTGATGTAAGAGTATGCAGATCGTTTGAAGAATTATTAGCTTCAGGTATTGATGCAATTTTTATCTCATCATATGTAAATTCAAATGCCGAATACACTATCAAAGCCCTTGAGGCAGGGAAACATGTATTTTGTGAAAAGCCTCCAGCAATGAATTCTGATCAAATGAAAGAAGTAGAACGGATGTATAAAGAAAGATCCTTAGTTCTGAAATATGGCTTCAATCATAGATATCATTATTCAGTTATGGAGGCAAAAAAGATTATTGAGTCTGGTGATATGGGGAGATTACTTTGGATGAGAGGAGTTTATGGCAAAGCTGGAAGTATAGACTTTGATAAAGAATGGCGGAATTATAAAAAGTACTCAGGCGGAGGAATACTAATGGATCAGGGAATCCATATGATTGATTTATTCCGCTTTTTCTCTAGCCAAGAGTTTGAATGTATAAGTTCACATGTTTCCACTGAATATTGGGATATAGAAAATGAAGACAATGCTTTTTTACTCTTAAAATCTAAGAAAGGTACGATAGCCTCTTTTCATTCAACAGCTAACCAATGGAGACATAAGTTTCTCTTAGAAATGACCTTTGAAAAAGGTTATGTAAATTTAGATGGGTTAATAACATCAACAGGAAGTTATGCCCCCGAGAAGTTAATATATGGTTATAGAGAATTTGAAGACATTTCTACAGCTATGGGTAAGCCAAGTGAAACAATTTCATATTTTGAGATTGATAATTCATGGCGCTATGAATTAGATGAGTTTGTTTCAGCAGTAAAAGGGGGCGGAGAAATAACAAATGGTACAATTGATGATGCCAAGGAAATTATTTCTTTGATAGATGATATTTATTCAAAATAGTTTTTATATAATTTTATAATTTTTCTTATGAAAATAGTTGGAATGATACCTGCTAGGATGGGTAGCAAAAGGGTAAAAAGGAAAAATATAAGGCTTTTGAACGGAAAGCCTCTCGTTGAATACATTTTTGATGCTGCTTCGAAAGTAAAGTACTTCGACGATATATATATTAATTCAGAAGACCCAATTTTCGAGAAAATTGCTGAACCATATGGTATTAAATACTATCAAAGAGATGAAATTCTATCGAGTGAGGAAAAAACAAACGATCATTTTGCAGATGACTTTTTGAGAAATATAGATTGCGATATTCTTATCCAGTTATTGCCGACTTCACCCTTTATAACAACCCAAGATATAAATTCTTTTATTGAGTATATGCTCGATAATAAGTTAGAGACTTTAACTTCTGTGGAGCCTAAACAAATAGGCTGTATATACCGAGGTAAACCAGTTAACTTTGATGAAAATATAGTATTAGAAAAATCACAAAACTTAGAGCCGGTTTTAGTCTATACAGGTGCTGTGACTGGTTGGAATAGAAAAAAATACCTAGAAAATATGGATAATCACGGATGTGCTTATCACGGAAATAATACGTTAACAGATCATTATCAGTGGAAGGGTTTATCAATTATCGATATAGACAATGAAGAAGACTTTTTGTTGGCGGAGAAATTAATGAGGGCTTTAGAGATTGAGTCTAATTTTGAGCCTAGTTTCTATAAAGATTAAAACCTTAGAAGATATTGTCTTCATGAGATAAGAATAGTGTTGAATAAAGAATCTATGATTGGTGTCTCCTCTAGGAGCTTTTCTAAATCAAAAGAGTTAAGAGAAAGATTAGAAAAGAATTTCCGCAATATACGTTACAACGAAGATTTATTGCATTTCGATGAAGATGCTTTGATTGATTTCTTGGGTGGCTGTGAAGGGGTTATCGTTAGTGAGGATAAGATAAGTAAAAAAGTAATCGATAAATTGCCTGCACTCAGGGTTGTGGCCAAATTCGGAGTAGGATTATATGGAATAGATCTCGATTACTTGGAGAAAAAGAATATCTCTTTAGGTTGGAGGCCGGGCGTTAATTCTTCTTCAGTAGCAGAGTTAGCACTTGCTTATATAATAATAATGCTCAGAGAAGCCTATTTACTTAATAGGGAAATGATTGAATCAAAATGGCACAAAGTAAAGAATAGCAGAGATTTATCTGATACAACTATTGGTATTATTGGATATGGTCATATTGGGAAAAAGCTAGCCTCCTATTTGAGTCCTTATGATAATAAAATTCTGGTATTTGATCCCTTGATTGAGGCAAATAAAAAAATCTCAGATAACATAACATCATCTTCTCTAGATGAACTTTTAATGAGGAGTGACGCAGTCTCTATACATGTCCCTCTTACAAATGAAACAAAAAACTTGATCAATGATCATCAATTATCAATGATGAAAAAAGGAAGTGTTCTTGTAAACTTAGCTAGAGGGGGGATTGTAAATGAGGAATCACTTTATAAAGCACTCAAAGATGAACACTTATCTGGTGCGGCATTTGATGTCTTTGAAAATGAGCCTAACAACACCAAAAAATTTAATTCTAATTTGCTTAAACTAAAAAACTTTTTTTCTACTCCTCACATTGCTGGTACCTCACAGCAGACGGTAAAAAAATTGGGCTTATCCGCTATAGAATGCCTATTGGAGAAATATGAAAGGTGATCATAAAAAAATGTTTTAAAGACATTTATAAGAAACAGTGTTTCGTAGAAAATTAATCAGATATAGGAAAAAGATATGAATGTGATTGCAATTATCCCAGCTCGAATGGGCTCATCAAGGTTCCCTGGCAAGCCTATGGCAGACATTAATGGTATGCCAATGATTGGTCATTGTTATATGAGAACAAAATTATGCGATGATTTAATGTCTACGTATGTAGCAACTTGTGATGATGAGATATTTGAGTATATAAACTCTATTGGTGGCAATGCAGTTATGACTTTGGATACGCACGAAAGAGCCTCAGACAGAGCAGCAGAAGCAATGCTAAAGATTGAAGAGGATCTAAAACAGAAAGTCGATATTGTTGTTATGGTCCAGGGAGATGAGCCTATGATTTATCCAGAAATGATCAGCCAATCCCTGTCTCCTTTTTTTGAAGATAAATCTGTCAATGTGGTTAATCTTATGGCTAATATGTCTTCTGAAGAGGAGTTTAAAGACCCAAATGAGGTAAAGGTTGTTGTTAATAAGGATAATGACGCGCTTTATTTTTCAAGAGAACCTATACCATCTACAAAAAAGTGGGATGGTAAAGCTTCGATGCTAAAACAGGTTTGCATAATACCGTTTAGAAGAGATTATCTAATTAGATTCAATCAACTTGGCGAAACACCACTTGAGCAAATTGAATCAGTAGATATGATGAGGGTCTTAGAAAATGGCGAAAGTGTTCGAATGGTATTTACTGAGAAAGAATCATATAGTGTTGATACTCAAAAGGATTTAGAGAAAGTAGAAAAACTAATGCTCAATGATCCTCTTCAAGAAATATACCTTTAATTGAAATGAAAAGTTATCTCAAGGCATTCTTCTTTAAGTCTTTGTCGTATGGATTATTTGCTGCGTCAAAGGAACAAAAACTTGAAAATCTTGTACAGAAACTAAGAACAATTATTCCAGATCTTTCTGATCAATATGTAACATTTAAGGTGGACAATGAATTTCTTGAGCGAAAGGTTAGAAATCTGCATGCATTCCAGGTACGTTTAATAATGGACGCAGTAAATAGTATAAAAAAAGAAAAAGAAAACACTCTTTTAGTTGATATTGGTGATTCCTCTGGTAATCACCTAATTTATTTAAATCATTTGATGACTAATATTGAATCGATTTCAGTAAATACTGATAAAGAAGCGGTAAGAAGGATTAACATGAAGGGTTTAAAGTCAATAGAATCAAGAGCTGAAGAATTACATAAGAATACTGAATTTAATAAGTCTGCTGATATTTTTATTTCATTAGAGATGCTAGAACATCTAGAGAGCCCAACCACTTTCCTGACAGATATGTCTCAAAAGAGCGAATGTAAGTTATTTGTAATTACTGTTCCTTTGGTCAATGCAAGTAGGGTGGGGTTACATCAAATCAGAAATGAGCGAGACGATAGACCTTTAGATCCGGAAAACACGCATATTTTTGAACTATCACCTGATGATTGGGAGCTATTATTCAAATATTCAGGCTGGAAAATAAAAAATAGATATAAATATTTGCAGTATCCAAAGAAATCTCCACTAATCTTGCTAAGATATTTTTGGAAAATGCTAGGTGATTTTGATGGATTTTACGGTGTAATATTAGAAAAGGATGACACTTACATTAATAGAAAAAAAAGCTAATAATTATTAAGCTTTTGGAGAAAAAAATGAAGCAAATAGATATGCTAAAAAACATAAGAAAGAAACTGGCTAGTGGGTCTCCTACAATTGGTTCATGGTTACAATTACCTAGCGCTGTGTCTGCCGAAATAATTGCATCTTCACCATCTTTTGATTGGGTAACAATTGATCTAGAGCATAGCTCTATTTCAATAGAGACTTGTGAGCTAATGATTAGATCAATAGAGCAAGCGGGCTCAGCTCCATTTGTAAGACTCTCTTGTATTGATGAAACTCAGGTTAAGAGAGTTATGGATTCAGGAGCTTTGGGAGTAATTTTCCCTAATGTATCTTCAAAGGAAGATATAGTAGATGCCTACAATGCAATGCATTTTCCTCCAAAAGGTAAAAGAGGAGTTGGTTTGGCAAGAGCCCAATCATGGGGAAGGTCTTTTGAAACATACAAAGATCACATTGATCCTAAGACTTTATTGATTGCACAAATTGAAAATAAAGAGGCAGCTGAGAATATAGATGAGATATTTAGTACAGGATTTGTTGACGCTTACATTATAGGGCCTTATGACTTATCGGCATCATTTGGAAAACCTGGTGATTTTGATCAAAAAGTTTTTAAAAAAGCACTAGATAAAATTAAAGAAAGTGCTGTTAAACATTCTATTCCATCGGGGTACCATCTTGTTGAGCCTGATCAATCAGAGCTAAAGAATTTAATTAAAGAGGGCCATTTATTTATTGCATTTAGCACGGACGCCATAATTTTGAGTAGATCTTCAATACTGAATGATTACAAATAAATCAAAAATTGGAGTAACTTCAAGAACATTTTCTAGATCTGAAGATCTTAGAAAAAATCTGGAAAATAATTTCTCAAATGTTAAGTACAATCAAGATGGGATTCATTTTAATGAAGACAATTTAGTTTCTTTTTTATCAGATTGTGAGGGAGCTATTATTAGTGGCGAACATTTATCAAGAAAAGTGATTGACCAATTGCCTAATCTTAGAATTGTCAGCAAGTTTGGTGTCGGTGTAGACACTATCGATGTTAAATATTTACAAAAAAAAGGCATATATTTTCATTGGAAGCCCGGGACAAATGCAAACTCTGTTGCTGAATTAGCTCTTTCTTACATAATTCTGATGACAAGAGAGGCTCAGATACTCAATAGAGAATTGATTTCAGGAAATTGGTCTAAAGTGAAGAATAGCAAAGAGCTATCGGAGTTAGTGATTGGTATCATTGGATTTGGTGAGATTGGAAGAAGGCTAGCTCAATACTTAATGGCTCACAAATCAGATATTCTAGTTTATGATCCTTATATCAAAAATCTAGAGCCAAAATCTGACACAATCAATTTAGTATCATTGAATGAGCTGCTCAGAAAAAGTGATGCTGTTAGTCTTCATCTACCATTGACAAATGAAACTGAAGATCTAATAGATAAAGGCAAACTAAAGATGATGAAAAAAGGCAGTTTCTTAATTAATTTATCTAGAGGAGGCATAGTAAACGAACAGGATTTAATCGATGCCCTGAGAAGTGAGCATCTTGGGGGTGCTGCAGTAGATGTCTTTAAAAATGAACCCTCAAATTGCCCAAAGCTAGTTGAACTTAGAACTTGTTTTTCGACACCCCATATCGCTGGAACTTCAAATTATGCTTCATCACAACTTGGTTTGAATGCTATAAACGGATTAATTGAAAATATTAAAATTAATGGAGATTAAACAATGGAGAAAGTAGTTGTTATTGGTGGTTCTGGATTTATTGGTAGCCACACTGCAGATTGCTTGTCAGATAAGGGTTATGAAGTAACTATTTTTGATAATATTCAATCTAAATGGCTTAGAAGTGATCAAGAAATGATCATTGGTGATATTTTAGATGCCGATCAACTTGAGAATGTTATTAGTGGTTCTAAATATGTTTATCATTTTGCCGGTATTGCTGATATAGCAGAATCAAAAGAGAAACCATTAGAAACAATTAAGCTTAATGTATTGGGAACAATGAATGCAGTTCAGGCTTCATTAGACACTAAAGTAAAAAGATTTGTTCTTGCTTCAACAATGTATGTTTATAGCCCTTACGGATCTTTTTATAGAGCAACTAAACAAGCGTCAGAATCTATCATTGAAGTTTTCGCAGATGAATTAGGCTTGGAGTATTCATTCTTGAGATATGGTTCTCTTTATGGGCCAAGAGCTCAACCATGGAATGGACTAAGGCGCTATGTGGAGCAAGTTACCAATAATGGAAGTCTTGACTATAGAGGAACAGGAAAAGAAAGAAGAGAATATATTCACGTTGTTGATGCTGCTAAGTTAAGTGTAGATATTTTGGATGAAAGATACGCAAATAGTGCTATCACTGTTACAGGTCATCAAGCTTTGTATTCTGATGAATTAATAGACTTAATTTTTGAGATCTCAGGTAAAGAAAAAAAGGTGAATTACATAAAGAGAGATATAAGTCCTGATCACTATCTTAATACACCTTATCGATTTAGCCCAAAAACGGCCATTAAATTAGTTCCAGACGAGTTTTATGATTTAGGACAGGGTGTTCTGGAAGTAATGGAAGAGGTATCTAAAAATAGTAAATCATAAATAAATCCCCTCCTATCTTATTGGCGAATTGTAAGGATAATGTCAGTTCATAGAGAATTAGATAGCATAAAGACTATTTTTGAGTCAAAACTTCTCTTTGTTTTTGATTTTGATGGAGTGATAGCTGATTCAATTGAGGTAAAAACAGAGGCATTTTATGAGATCTATAAAAATTTTGGACAAGAAATTGCTGAAAAAGTTATAGAACATCATAAATTAAATGGTGGGATGTCAAGATTTGAAAAGTTTAGACACTATCATAAATACTTCTTGGATATTTCAATTGATGACAAAGAACTAGAAAAACTTTGTAGCAATTTTTCATTAAAAGTAAAGCAAGGTGTAATAGACTCTAGTGAAATAAAGGGCTCCGAAGAGTTCTTGAATCGTCTAACTGAAATTGGCAAGGTTTGCGCAGTAAACTCAGCAACTCCTCAAGAAGAAATAGAGGAAATTGTTTTAAAAAGAGGGCTTGCAAAATATTTTAGCTATATATATGGATCGCCTACTAGTAAAGAGGAAAACTTGAAAAATATTATGTCCATTTCAGGTAATAAAAAAGAAGAAGTTATTTTTTTTGGTGATGCAACAGCTGATCTTTATGCTGCGAGAAATCTGGACATAGATTTTTTTGGAATCGGCAATGAAGTTGCTAAATTTATAGAAGAGGAAGGCTATACTTATTTTTATCTAGAAGATTTTTCTAGTTTGCAATAAAGACTTTTCTCTAATTGAGTACATGAAGGTAAAATCACTAAGGCCTATTATTTGCGTTTCCATCTAAGTTGAGAATATAAACATAGTTATCCGCCAGCTATTATAGATTAAGAGTATTTACAAAAAGACCAATGCGTGTTGATTTAAGATTTAATGGATCTATTCATTCTGACTTAGTTGAATTATTTGATAAGGTTTCATTCTCAAATAGAGAAACTTTCAACAGCATGATTGATCAAGTTTCAAGACCGCTTATCGATAATATTGATTGGTGGGCTCAGAACCCTGCAAGCAGGAATACTTATTCTAGTCCACTATTCCATTACTATTGCTCATACAAATTTTTGCAGGAAATTTTAAGTAAAAAGGTTGAAGTAAGAGAAATAATATTAGACTCAAGAGAACTAGAGAGTATCTTTAAAAAAGTATTACAGGAAAGAAAGATTAACAACATCAATATTCTTTATAATCCTGGGAATACTCTAAAGATAAAGAGATTAATGAAGAGGTTTTTTTATTTCCAATACTTCATTATTATAAGATTTATTGAAGGCTTGATCATTAGAATATCAGACAACCTTAATAAATCAGATATTCAATCTAAACCAATAACAATAGTAGATACTTTTTTGACTATCGAGTATGCAAATAATGATCGATGGTATGGAAGTTTTTGGTCTAATTTAGATGAAAATATTAGGAAAGAGGTTTTTTTTGTACCTACTGTTTTAGATACACCACTAAGAGATATTTCGCGATTATGCAATGATGCGAAGAAAGATGGCAGGAATATCCTTTTTAAGGATCAATATTTAGAATTTAATGATTTTATTTTTGCTTATAAGCATAAAGAAAGAGTAAGAAGATTGAAAATTAATCAGATACTAGTTGATAATTATGATATCTCAGGATTAGTTAGGGAAGATATTGATAATAATAGAGATATTAGAACTTTGATAGAGTCATTGCTGACTTACAGATTTATTCAGAAACTAAAACAAAGTCAAATCAATATTAGACATGCAATAGATTGGTTTGAGGGACATTCTATAGATAAACTTTGGAACTTGGGGATAAAAAACTTTTACCCAGAAGTTAAAAGGATCGGCTATGAATCTTTTCGTAGTTTCCCATACTATCTTTCTACATTTCCAATAAAAATTGAGAAAGATGCTGGAACTATTCCTGATGTTTTTGCTGCTCAGGGAACCAAATGTGTTTCCTGTATCAGGGAGTTTCTGCCTGAACAAGAAGTAATTGTAATTCCTGCATTTAAATATGAGCATGTATGGGAAAATGAACATGAATTTATTAATGAGAAAAAGCAAGTATTAGTTGCATTTCCAATATCTTTAGATGCCACCATTAGAATTTTGGAATCATTAATTAGTGCTTATCTGAGTGATATGAGACTTAGTGATTCAGGAGTGGATTTTATCTTAAAGCCCCACCCTAAAAATTCAATTAAATCTATAAATCAAAGAGTTAGAATGAATTTGCCTAAATCTTTTAGATTCACAGAAGAGAAATCATTCCCAAAAATCTTAAAGGATTCGTCACTTTTAGTAACAGAAGCCTCAAGTACCTGTCTAGAGGCAATGGCGTATGGTATTTCTGTTATAGTTATAGAAAATAGATCTGGACTTACGTATGATCCTATTCCCAGTAACATTGATAAAAATTTATATAGAAAAACTAGAACAGAAAAGAGTTTAACTGATTCATTGATACATTTTCTCAGCTTAAACGAAGATGATATTAAGCATCAGAAAAAACTAGGCTTAAAGTTGAGGAAAGATTATTTTGAGCCAGTAACAAAACAAGGCATTTTTAGATTTCTAGATATGGAATACAATAAAGAATGAAAAAAATATACATCGCAGGCTCAGGTGGAATGTTAGGTTTAGCGTTCTATGAGGAATTTAAACAAAGCTATACTCTAAAATGTTCTGATATTGACGTCAATGAAGATTGGTTAACACATCTAGATTTTAGAGATTATCAAGCCTATCTTGATGATGTTAATAGATTTGAGCCCGAATGGCTCTTCCATCTTGGTGCTCATACAGATTTAGAGTTTTGTGAATTGAATGAAAAAGATGCTTATGAAACAAACACAAAATCAGTTGAAAATGCAGTTAATATTTCTAACCAACTTGGCATTCCTCTACTTTATATAAGCACAGCAGGGATTTTTGGGGGAGATAAGGATTTTTATGATGAATCAGATCAACCAAGACCATTGGGCCACTATGGTAACTCAAAATATCTTGGAGAAGTATATGTCCAGGAGCATTCCAAAGAATATATAATTTGTCGTGCTGGCTGGATGATGGGAGGCGGCGAGAAAAAGGATAAGAAGTTCATTCAGAAATTAATTAAACAAATCAATGATGGTAAAGATCTGTTACATATTGTTGATGATAAAGATGGTACGCCCACATATACTCATGATTTTGCTAAAAATTGCAAAGCATTGATTGAGAGTGAGCACAGAGGACTATTTAATATGGTGTGTGGAGGAATGACAAGTCGATATGAAGTTGCTAAAGAGCTTATTTCTATACTTAATTTGGATACTGGAATTAAACTCAAAAAAGTTCCATCATCTTTTTTTAAAGAAGAATATTTTGCAGAAAGACCTGAATGTGAAAGGTTGATCAATAAAAAACTGAATAGTCTAAAAATGAATCTTATGCAGGATTGGAAGCTTGCCCTGGCAGAGTGCATAAAGGAATACTATCCTAATTTATATAATAAATAATCATTAAGTAATTGTGCCTTTGTTTTTGTGCTTTTTTTCAGGAAAAATATAATTGATATCAATAAAAGAACTTTTCAATAAAAATAAACCTGAAAAGGTTTCTGATTACTTTTCTTTAGATCAATTGATTAACGAGGCTATCAAAAGAAAAGAATTAGAATACAAAAATTCTGTCAATATAGCTGTTATATCAAGCTCTTCTGTCAATGGAATAGATCAGATACTTAGGGGAATGTGTGCAGATTCAGATCTATTAGCAAATGTATATCTGACAGGCTACAATCAATTTGCCCAAGATATTCTGGATTCAAATAGTGATTTGTACAAATTTTCACCAGAAATCGTTTTTCTTAATATTGATTTTCGAACTATCGCTGGCGATATCTTCTTTAACCCTTATAAGTATAATTTGCAGGAAAGGAAAAAGTGGGTAAATGAAACTACTTCTTTCTTGATAAATTTTGTCGATAAATTAACAATTGGCACTAATGCTAAGATTATTTTGAACAATCTTGAAGTGCCATATTATTCAACGTTAACGCTACTAGAAAATAAGCAGGAATTTGGTTTCATTGAGTCTATTCAGAAGCTTAATCAGAATCTTAGAGATGAGTATAAAGACAATAAACGAGTTTTTTTATTTGATTTTGATTCTTTTTGCGGTCGTATCGGCAAAGAAAATATCTTCGATGAGAAAATGTATTACCTTGCAGATATAAAAATAAAGACACAATACTTACCTTCTCTCTGCAATGAATATTGCAAGTTTATTAAAGCAAACTCAATAACTCCTAAAAAGTGTATAGTTCTTGATCTTGACGATACGTTATGGGGAGGAATTATAGGTGAAGATGGTATTGAAGGTATTCAGTTGGGCCCTGACACGAAGGGAAAGCCTTTTATTGAATTCCAACAGCAAATATTATCGCTTTATAATCGTGGAGTTATTTTAGCAATAAACAGTAAGAATAATCATGACGAAGCCATAGACGTAATTAGGAATCACCCCTATATGGTCCTTGAGGAGAAACATTTCGCTGCAATTAGAATAAATTGGGAAGATAAAGTTAACAACTTGAGGTCAATTTCAGATGAAATAAATATTGGATTGGATAGTATAGTTTTCTTTGATGACGATGTATTTAATAGAAATCTAGTGATGCAATGCCTACCAGAAGTTGAAGTTGTAGATATACCAGAAGATCCCTCTAAATATATAAAGACTCTAACAGATCTTTCATTCTTTGACTCCTTGGCTTACACAGAGGAGGATGCAAAAAAGGGTGAGATGTATGCTGATGAAAAAAAGAGAAAAGAATTAAAGAGTAAGATATCTGATTTATCAGATTATTTTAAAATACTGGATATGAGAATGAATATTTCACTAGATGATAAAGTCAATATAGAGAGGATTTCCCAGTTAACACAAAAAACAAATCAATTTAATATGACTACCAGAAGATATTCTGAAGAACAGATTGAAAGCTTTATGACCAATAAGAATTTCAATATATATTCTTTGAGGCTCTCTGATAAATATGGTGACTATGGGCTTACTGGTTTGGCAATAGTTGAAAAGTCTGGTACTTGGAGAATAGATAATCTCCTTCTAAGTTGTAGGATTCTAGGTAGGCAAGTTGAACAGGCAGTTCTTGCCTACATTGCAGATGATGCTAAAAATTGTTCACAGCAGAAGCTTATAGCTGAATTTATTTCAACCAAGAGAAATAACCCTGCAAGAGATTTCTATAGCGACATGGGATTCCAAGAACTAAAGAATGATAATGAGGGTTTTTGGGAACTAAATTTGAAAGTAGCACCTAATTACCCCAAATACATTAAAATTATTAAGCCTGAATCCACTAATCTGTGATTGAATTAGATGACAAATGAACAAAAATTGATTTCGCTTTTATCAAGAGTCCTAAGGTTAGAGACAGAAGAGATTTCAAACTCAACATCACCTCAGAATACTTCATCTTGGGATTCATTCAATGCTTTGGTTTTGATAACTGAGCTTGAGAGTGAATTTGACGTTAATTTTTCAATGGATGCGGTTTTTGAAATAACTTGCGTAGGCGACATAAGGACAGAACTGATTAAACATAACATCAATTTCGACGATTAAACCAATATCTCAGCAAATAATATAAAGTGATATTTTCTAGTAATTACTCAATAAAACTTAAACGCCTAATAGTAAAGTTTAGAGATAGTGGATTCAGATCACTATTATTTGAAATCAGTGAATATTTAAGTTATCACCTCAATGAAAAATGGGAGTTTGTTTATTTTGAGTTATCTGTTCACGATTTTTCTTTTATAAATCCAAAAGTAGGCTCAAGAATAGAGGTAAAGAAAGCTACCCAGGCTGATATTAAGAAAATAGAACATGACTTATATCCACATTTCACTCATAAACAGGACTTTGATAAAAAATATATTTCACAAATTGGCGAGCATGGGGTTAATTGTTTTATAGCATCAATTGATAATCAGATTGTTCACTATTTCATGTTATTTGAAAACGCTTTGGAATCACCTTTAATGGTCACACCTTTTAAAGAGAGTTTAGCTCAAAGAACTGATGCATATCTTGGAAATGCTTTCACCATTCCACAAACAAGAGGTTATTGGATTCTGCCTATGGTCCTATCAGAAATATTTTCCTATTTAAGAACGAAAAAGGATATTAAAAGGGCAATATTACTAGTGCATACTGACACACCCTCAGCCACAGATTTTTTTCAAAGGATTGGTTTCAAGATTATGGAGGGTGCTGCAAAGCAACCCATGCTAATAAGGTTTATCAGAGGCATTCTGGGTATAGTTTATTATGTTATAGATTCTCTTTATAAAATCATTCTTCCGTTTGTTGAGCCGATAATTTTCAGAATCGATCAAGGAATATCCATAGATCATCATACGAGGCTATGTGAAGAGATTGAAAAATATAACGAGAAAGATATACAAATAAATAAAGAGTCTCAAAATACAGATTTTGAGACTCTTCTGATATCAGGATCAGAGGAAGAGAAGAAAAGACTAGAATTAAAAACTATACAAAAAATAGCAGCAAAACGATCCTTTAATAATAAAAAAAGTATTACTAAAATGTCTAAGGAGAAACCATTGCTAGATTTTGTAAATAGCATACAAGAGGATCATTCATTGCAAAGATTAGTTTTCCTTATATTTGAGAATGTATCGCTAGATAAGCAGAGTATTTGCAAATTAAATGACATATTAATTAAGAACGTACCTATTAACGAATGGGCTGCTCCACAGCAAATCGTATTTGGAAGATCATTTTTGCTCATGTCTCTTCTTTCATCTTATCGTCTTCTTCCTGATCCTAGTGTAAAAGAATATTTGGAAACAGCATCTGAAAGAGTTCTAAGAGTTTTTGAAATTAAGCAACAGACTATTATTAACTTTTCTGGGTCGCCTAATGATAAGAATGAATTATTAATCGAGCAATTAAGGTTAATATATTTCTTTTTATTATTATCAGATTCATTAGATGATAAGAGGTTTCTTAATGCCGCTCTTAAGGCCAATGATAGAGTTTTGTCTTCGGTTAAGACCCTGCATTCAAAAAGAAGCAAATATCAAGAGAATATTTTAGTTTTTTCTTATTACCTACATAATATTCAATTACAAGAATCACAGATGAGAAATTTGATATGAAGAACATAAAAGTAGCCATTTCTACTCCTGTCGATGACAATATCTACTCTTTATTAGTCACACATTTATGTGTTTTTGAGAATGGTGTAGAGCTTGTTGGCGTTTTTTCTTTAAAAATGTGGTCTTTGAGAAGATTCTATAGTGAGCTCAAAAGATTGGGATCAAGATTCTTAATTAAAGTCTGGAGGAGGTATTTCCCTCTATCTGACTCAGAGAAAAATTCAGATAAAGCTTTTGAACTATTAAAAAATAAAGGTTTAGAAGACGAGACTCTAGAATCTCTTTGTTCACGTCATAATGTACCATTTAAATATTTTAATGACCCAAATGATAATAATACGATTGATTTCTTAAGTGAGAAAAATCCAGACATCATATTGTCAGTAGGAAGTGAAATCCTTAAAGAGGATTTTTTGAAGGTCCCAAAAATTGGTGTCTTAAATGTTCATATGGGAATATTGCCACATTATAGGGGTATAGGAGTAACAGAGTGGCCTATTCTAGAATCAGACTCCCTTGATGAAGTGGAAATTGGAATAACATTACATCTAATAGATAAAGGTGTTGATACAGGCCCAATCATTCTTAAGAAAAATATTGATATTGATTTCAAAGACACAATCGAAAAGATTGAGGAGAAATTTTTACCAAATATGGTTGAGGCAATGTTTGAAGGTGTCAAATTGGCCAGAGATAGTAAGCTGACATCAATCACGAAAGATCAGCCTTTTAAAGGGAAACAGTATTACTTTTTGCACCCTAGGCTAAAAAGAAAGGTTTCAGAGAAACTTAGTATTTTTTTAAATGGAAGATAGTAAAAAAGTTACTGTTTTAACCACAGTATACAATGGACTTCCCTATTTAGAGTCCGCAATAGAGAGCACCCTTACTCAAACTTATAGTGATTTTGAGTATATGATTATAGATGATGCTAGTCCCGATAACTCTGTGGCTAAATTTATTGAGAGTTACAAAGACCCTAGAATAAATTTTATAAAAAATGATAAAAATCTTGGCGTTTCGGCAACCATTAATAAGGCATTATCAATGATTAATACCACGTATGTAGTTAGGTTGGATCAGGATGATATAAGCTTACCTAATAGGGTAGAGGAACAGATAGCCTATTTGGAGAAAAATCAAGAAATTTCAATAGTTTGCTCATGGGAGCATACAATAGATTCAGAGGGCAACAGGATAAGAGATTGGACTAGAAAATTAGATAATTATGGAGAATTCTTAGCGCCAATAAGCTTAGGGATATGTCCCATCTGGCATCCATCAATAGCCTTTAGAACAAAAGATATGATTGATGCAGGCGGCTTTAGGAAAGAATACGTTAGAGCCGAGGATTTTGAAGTAACAGCTAGACTTGCTGTTAAGCGATATGGTGCAGCAGTTATACCGAAGTTCCATTTGTTGCAAAGGCAACATTTCCAAAGCCAATCAAAAGAATATGAATATGAGCAACAAGATATGTCTAGAAGAATTCAGCAAGAAGTCATTGAGAACTTTATAAAAGAATCTGAAGCTAGTGTACTAACTTCATTTTTAAGAATTGGGAGTGATAGGGATGAGAAATTAAATAAAGATCTGATTTTAAAGAATCATAAAATACTTCAATTATTTTTTGCGTCAGTTCAAAAAAAACAAAAACTGAATCTATTAGAATATAGGAGCTTTAAGAAAATGATATATAGCCGAATAGGATTAGGAGTATTTTTAGTAGATTTTTATAAATTCCTACCTAAACGATTATTTATTTGTATTTTCTATACATTATCGCCCTTATATTTAAAGAGTATTTATGAAATCTCATCTGGATTATATAATTCGATGCAAAACATAAAATCAAAGCTAAGAATTACAAGGAAATAATTTTATGGAAAAAACAAAATTATCTAAACCGATTATCTTAGGCGGCGGTCTATCAGGTTTAAGTGCATGTTACCATGGCAATGGAATCGTATATGAGAAGGATAATACTTTTGGAGGGCATGCAAGATCCCACCATGAAGAAGGGTTTATTTTTGACGAAGGGATTCATGTCTTGCATACATCAAACAAATATATTCTTAGTTTGCTAAAAGATATTGGGGCTAATTTAGAAAAAAAAGATAGAGATGCTTGGATATATTCGAATAGCGCTATGACTCGATATCCCTTCCAAGCAAACACCTATGGTCTTCCAGAAAAAATAGTCAAGGATTGTCTGCTAGGTTTTATCGAAAATAATAGGAAAAAAGAAGATATTAATCACTATGAGGACTGGGTGCGTTATATGTTTGGAGATGGGATAGCAAATCATTTCATGATTCCATATAGCCAAAAATTTTGGGGGGTAGATGCCGATCAACTCACCACTGATTGGGTTAATGTAAGACATCCTCGGCCTAGCATGGAGGAAGTTATAAGCGGAGCTATAGGAGATCAAAAAAAAGGTTTTGGAATAAATGCAACTTTTAGATATCCAAAAAATGGAGGATTTGGCTATATAGGGGAAGTATTGGCTAGAAGTTGTGAAGGTAGGATTAATAATGGAATGGAAGCAACAAATATTGATGTTGAAAGAAAAAAAATAACCTTTAATGGAACTGAAGAGATATCTTATGAGCAGATCTTAAGCACCATTCCGTTGCCAGAAATAGTAAAGATTATTCCAAATACACCAGAAGAAGTTCTAGAGGCCTCGAGGAAACTTAAGACAAACTCAATTTATGTCGTGAATCTAGGTGTCAAAAGAGAGAATATTACCGATAAAAGTTGGATATACTTTTTAGAGAAAGATTTTTGTTTTGTAAGGGTTAGTTTTCCATTTAATTTCACCCATAAACCAGATTCAGTTGTCCCAAAGGGTCATAGTTCTATTTCAGTTGAGATATCTTATGGTAATGATAATCCCCTTCCTGGAGATAGAGAAGCGATAATAAAAAAAGTCAAAGCTGATTTAACAAAGGTTGATATCTTAAGAGAAGATGATGAGATTAACTACCTAGATACATATGATATAAAGTATGGATATGTAATTTATGATAAGAATAGGAAGCAGTCTGTTGGAAAAATTCATAAGTATCTAAAATCTAAGGATATTATTCCTTGTGGAAGATATGGATTGTGGGCA
>MDTE01049033.1_pt1 | contig 41722 bp, 51 predicted proteins | sample 811231 | NCBI WGS metagenome assembly MDTE01 (sample SAMN05326651, study PRJNA326480) | marine metagenome | isolation source: seawater | place: Indian Ocean: Red Sea | collected 2010
GCAAACTCACTGTATACATCTCTACCTTCTCTGAAAGCTTCAACTAAATCTGTTTGTCTTGCAACCCATGCTAGTATTCTTGCTTCTATTTGTGAAGAGTCACAAGCAATAAGCACTTTACCTTTGCCTGCTGTAAGGGCCCGTCGTATTGCTCCGTTACGTGGCAAGTTCTGTAGGTTTAACTTATCACCTCCCGAAAACCTTCCAGTATGTGCACCATAGTAGTTAAGCATTATAGGTAGCTTACCTCTATCGGCAACCTTAATTAGATTCTCTGTTCTAGTTTCCTCTATAGTAGACTTAGTACCCAGCCTTGTATTTATTAATGTAGATACAACCACATCACTGCTATCTTTCATAGCTATAAACTCTTCATCAGTCTTGGCAAAAGCATATGTTTGTTTACCAGTAGTAGGACTTATCTTTGTAGGAGGTTCAACTCCAAACCTTTCGAGTAAGTGTGCAAACTTCTTGTCACTCATAATTACTTTGCGAGTCATGTCATTGTCGTCAGTAAAGTTTACCATGTCAGGCATACGTTTACATACATCTGTTAAGTCTTTTAATAGTTTGGCTTTCTTTGCTTTAACCTTACGCAAATGGTCTTCTAGTATTTGCTTGTCTAGTATTATACTAGGTTCAGTGTACATTCTTATGGTACTATCTATAACCATCAACTCTAATAAAGGGAAAGTATCTCCGTTATATATAACATACTCTTCGGAAGTTTTAAGTTTGTTGAATAATTTATAGGTTAGTTCTACATCATTAATACAATACTGCTTAAACCTATCCCATTCTTCTGAAGTAAAATCTTCTTTATGTTTTCCAATAGAGTTAAGTACTTCTTTACCTTTAGTACCTATCTTATTTGCATATGCTAAAGCATCAAGGCTACAACCAGTAGTATTTCCATTGGTAGGTCTTGCCATTGACATAGTGTCAAACCAAAACTTCGGCTTCACATTATATATCCAAGATAATATAGCACCATCAAACACAGTATTGTGTGCAAGAATAGCTTTGTCTTGTAGATTTAAACTGTCAAGATGTTCCTGTATGTTATCCGATACCCACTCTGGGGAATTGCTACCACATTTAGTAGCAACCCCCAAGACCTCAAACCTTTCATCTCTTACGTAAGCTTCAGTAGTCATCTTACGTAGGGAATAATCTTTGTCGTAATAAGTTTCAAAGTCTATAGTAATTATGTCCATCAGTTTTCCTCTGCCATAGCACACTCATATTCTATACCTGCATATGCCATTCTATCTACATAATGGTCTTTCTTTTTAGGGCTGACCTGCCCCCTAGATAACTTGGTACAAGTGTGAAGCAATGCAACATCTCTTGCAGTAAGGTTGTGTCCAGTAATAGCATTGAATATAAGTGCAATATGTTTATGATTAGTCACAGGATTACCATAGTCTTTATGTCTAGCATTACCTGTTAAGTCTATAGCTTCCTTTAGTAAAGTCAATCTATCCTCAAGAAAACTAGATTGTTTTTCACTAAACCCTTTATAGAATACTTCATCAGGTGTACCTCTGTTATCCCTGATAAACTTTACATTTTTTATAGGTAGCCCAGTCTTATGGGCTACCCTTGCTAATGTTACTTTAGGATTATCTACAAACATTTGTACTGCTTGTTCGTAAGGTGTTTTATTAGGCACTTTGTTTCTCCTTTATTAATGTGTATGTGTCTACTCCTAGACCACAAAAGATTGAAAATCTATTAGCTACTTCTACAGCTTGTTCTGCTGACGCTCCCATAGCCATAGCACCATAGGCAAAGTGACTGCCTTGCCCAATAGCAAAGATACTTCTACCCATTTTTATAGGGGCAGGGTGTTGTTCCCAACGTAACAAGTTTGATTCGTAACCATTTTGTTTAGTCACTACTATAAACTGACAGAAAGGTGTAGACATCTGCGACTTGGGAAATTTGTCAGGCTCTGCACCTTTCAAATACCAACTCATCATGTCTTGTATTTTATTTAATTCTCCTGCACCTGATATGATTACCTTACCAAGTTGAGGGTGTTGTGCGTACCAAGCTTTCTGCGTTGATTGCTTTACGTCTTGGTCTATTGCCATCTTATCTGTGGCTAATGTCTTGCCATCATATACAATAATAGTCATGGTCTTACATCTCCTATAAATACATTAAATTTTTCTCTTAATGGAATAGATAACTTATCAAATATTTTGTTTATGTTATCCATAACTTCTTTGTGGTTGTATGTTTTAAACTGCCAGTAATAATATCCTTGGTAGTAGTCATACATATAATCAACCAAAGCCCTAAGTAATTCAACTGGATACTTGTCTTCTTTCATACATTCAGCTATCCAATCTATATTTTTAGGTTCGGTTAAGTCTATCTTTTCTCTGTTGTATATACCTTTTTGTCTATACTCTTGTCTTATTTTAACAGCATCATCAACTAAAGAAGTAAACACTTGGCTCTTGGCTCTTACACGTAAACCTTTCTTAAATCTTTTTACAATACGCAACCATTCTTTTCTGTTGTCTTTGTTAATCTTTACTTCTAAATCAGCTTTAGGATTAAGACATTCACCAGTAGCTAAATCAAATGTAATACCTTCAAAGTATTCTTGGTTGGCTTTACTTCGTAGCCATTTGTAATACTCGCCCCAAGAGTAACGATAGTCAGGGTGAGTGTGTTTAGTAAAGTCTTCTCCCTGATGGTTTATCTTTTTATTATGTGCATCACATTCTGCTTCTACTTTATTATGTTGTTTGTCTGCAAATTTAGTATGCACCAGTCTATACTTACCAGTCTTTACTCTTACAAACATTAAGGGAAGACCTCTTGTAAAACTACCAACTAAAGTAGTTCCATGATAGCTTATATAATCTTTTGGATATACAAACTCTATGGTATTGTTTGGGTGTATAGTGCATATGTGGTCTTTATTAGTGTATGCCCACCTAAATTTTACAATATATGAATCTTTAGCTTTATAAATTATACCCCAGTTTCTAAATGGTTTGCCTCTTTCAGGGTGTCTTGCCCTAGCAAAGTAATCGGCAACTTCTTGGTATGAGTTTAACTCTGAATAACTTTCGTACATTACGGCATCTCCTGTCTATAAAATATATGGTTGTCAATACGGACAGTACGAGTAAACATATCTGTCCAAGAGGGGTGTACCCACCATGCATGGTAGTGGGTAGCACCTTCTGTTAAGTCAATGATGTTGAGGTCACCTTCCAGTAACCCCCAAGATATTTCTTCTGCCCAAGCATATGCTTCTTTGTCTGTAATAGTTTCAGGTTTGGAATCACACCAAAAACTAAACTGACATTTGTTGGGTATAGGTATCTCGGAGTTCCAAGAATAATAGTATCCTTCCTTAACAACATCACACACGTTGTCAGGGTAGCGATAGTCTGCTACCCGTGACATTATTACTTGCCCTACTGCTATCTGCCCTACTGTAGGCTCACCTCTAGCTTCAAAGTAAATAGCAGTAGCCAAACAAACTAATGCTTCAATCATTTTATTACTCCTACATTGGAGAGGATAGTGGGAATCGAACCCACCTAATTAAGATTTGCAATCCAACGCATAACCACTCTGCCATATCCTCTTATTTAAATTATTTGGTTAACTTATGAGCAGTAACTTGTGCAGTCATACTGTTGACATCAATAGCACTAGATAATTCTTTAGCTACTGTTTTAGCATTAGCTTTTTTATCTTCTGCTTTATGTCTGTCTTTGTATTTGTCTTCAAGTAAATCCCATAAGCCAGGGAATACTTTAAGAGCAGGACCAAGAGTATTGTATGTGTCCATAATAGTAGTAACACCAGTAATAAATTTCTTTCTAGCAAATACTGCTTTCTCAATCTTCATACGAAACTCTACCCATTCACCCCATAGAGTTGACCACCTGTCATCTTGGGCTGACAAAGTAACGTTTAAACTTCTTGACCATATCCTAGCATCACTACAACCTTTACGACCATCAGGTAATCTAGATGGGTATCTTTTCCTTGTATTAAATTTCATTTTAATATCTTCAAACCCATGTCTTCCACTCCATTTGTATAAACTCCAGTAGTCACTTTTTGATGGGTTATTTAGAGTGTCAGCTTTGTAGTCTTGTGCATCACATACTGTAGGTATTGGATCAGTGCTATTTCTAGTTGAGTTATGAAGATTACTGAATCCATTAAGTGTTAATTCAGTTGCAACTTCAAAGTACTCTTCGTCTAAAGCATTCATCTTATCAATATTTTCTTGCCCAAACATCTTAGTATATATATGTTCTGCCCAATGGGATGGCACTTCTGTTTTAATTACATTGTTAACTTTATTGTTAAACATTTCTTCTGCATTTTTTATTACTGAGTTTTTAAATTCATTACTAAATCTAACTGTAGCCATTTATACCTCCTTTACTACATTAAAACAATTTGACCGAAAGGTGCTTCGCCCTTCTCGGTAGATACCCATAGTACTGGGTAGTCAGGAGCATCACCAAAGTCTGAACACTCCAAGTCTGTAAGGAATACACAAGACACAGGGTTTATGTCTTTCTCTTCCATAAATTTAAATACAGGACTAAAGGCAGTACCACCTCCACCTTTGGGATTGTATGTAACCTCTTCGCCCTGCTCAAATACATCATAGCCACATACTTCGCTATCAAAGTATATGATATGTATTCTTTTTGGTTTAAGTTCTTGACATACTGCATTGAGTTCCGACATAAACTGTGTCGTATAATCTAAGCAAGACCCTGACATATCCATAGCATATGCTACCTCACCTAACTGTTCACCAGTCTTGGCAGGTAATATAAGATCTTGTGATATGAAACGTCTGTTTAGTCTGGCAAACGACCTGTCATCTGTTATAGCTTTTTCTTGAAACTCTCTCATAACTTTTGCCCAATCTACTTTAGGTTGTAACAACTCACCCACAAGAAGTTCCATGTTAGCACTTACGTTACCTGCTGCCTTAGCTGTCTGCAATGCTTGTGCTATAAGTACTTTCCATTGCTGTTTACGTTGCTCAATTTCAGCTGGTGATTTACCTTGACCATCTTCTATCTGTATGTCGAATGGTGTATCACCATCATCACCTATAAGTTTCTTATACCTCTCAGGATTTTTAGATAACTCATCATATATCTTGTCAGTATTGCCGTCACATCTCTCAAACAATTCTTTGTCATAACAACCATTAGCTAACATTTTACCAATGCCGTCAGCTACAAGATAGTAATTGATTACAATGTCACCTGCTACATTCCATAGCTTGGGGTCTCTACCCTGTCGTCTATCAAGATGCTCAAGCATAGGGTGGAACAACTCGTGAGCACCCAAGAATATATCTTCGTCAGTACTCAACCCTTGGATAAACCAAGGATTGAATATAACTTCTGTGTAACTAACACCTGCTGTAGGTATAGCTATCTGTTCTTCTGTTGTTGCCAATCTGAATGGTAGGTTCATAGCAATGTACCCCCAAAACGGATAGTCCAACATAAGCTGTGACTTAAGTTTACTTATCTTCTGCTCAAGTGTAGCTTTCATAGTATCGTCAATAGGCTTGGGTTGATAGCCCTCGATACATGAACTATCAATAGATATATTAGGTAGCGTCATACTTACTCCTTTTCTTCTGTTGTAAAATTAACTATATCGTCTACATAATTTGACTGGGTTGGTGTCGTATCTACAGGGGTCCCCATAAACGCTGACATCTTCCTCACAATTTCCTGTGCTTCATCACCCTTCTGTTGCCTCAGCACAGGGTCATTACGCAATGCATTGATGTTGTGTTTCATAAGCTTGGCTTGTATCTCTGCTTTAATACTGTCAATGGTAGGGTCTTCCATAAAGTTTAGCTTATCTATACTGTTAACTATATGCTCTAGGTTAGTAACTTTACTATCCCTGAACACAGCTGTTGGGTCAGCCAATGCAGTAGCCAATGCTTTGAGTGGTTCATACAATCTAGATTGCAGTTCCTCTTGTGCATGCTGCTCTGCTTTAGCTTTTCTTTTGGTAAGTTCTTCCTGTAACTCTGCTTTCTCTACATCGGTAAGCTCTACTCTGAAATCATTAGCAGGTACAGGGAAGATAGCCACATCAAGCTTGAACCTTTCGGCTATGGTTTCTTCAGGTGGATAGTCTTTAGGATTATAACTATCACCTAGATACCTAGTAGCATCTATCTTAAGTTGTGGATACTCATATGCAAATTGTTTAACGTCATAGTTCCATTGGTTCTTCCACTTGTTAAACTCCGAACGGAATGTCATAAGGTTTCTACTTGCCAACAGGTGAACACCTTTCATACCCCAAGGCAATGTACTATCATAGAACCATGTACGGATTTTAGTTTCCAAGTCTGTAATGTTATCAAGTGTTTGGCTGATAATACATCTCTTGGTAAACGAACCAGTCTTGTTGCTCATACGAAAGTACTCTTGCACTTTATTGGTAGCTTGTTTGTCTAGTCGCCTGAATGTAGGCATACCTAAACTTAACTGAACTAATACTGCTTTAGAATCTAATGGCATATATACCTCCTAAAATAATACTGCGTTGCCAACTGTAACAGACCAGTCAGTAAACGCTTGTGTTTCTGATAATGTAACATCTCTACGCATAGCAAGAGTTACAGTCAGTACACTAAACTCATCAGGTAATCTGTTAGTGTACTTGATTATGTTCCCAAAGTTCTCTCTGTTTGCTCGGTGTGATAGTGCCCCGGCAAGAGCATAGTTAACCATGTTCTTGTCTTCACCATCAGCTACCTTTGCTGTCATTGGATTGTCAATGATACTCTGTGGGTCAGGCAAACGTCTATGTGTCTTAAGCATAGCCATAAACTCTGAAGCCGCACCATCACCGACAGCACCCTTGAACACTTCATACTCTGATTCAGGTGGCACAGTACCAAGCAAGTCACTAACACCCTCAACCCAAGCACGTGGTGTAGGGTTAGACTCTCGTTGTGGGTCAAAGTCATGCAGTAGGTTAGGTCTGAAACGTGCAAAGGAAATAACTTCAGGCTTTACAGGTACAGGTCTTCTGTCAATAGCATACTTAGTCCAGTCATCTATGTGAGTATCAAGAGTAAGGACAGTATATCTGTTACTCAAGTGGGTAAGCATCTTATGTGAACCTGCCCTGTCCTGTGTACGATTACCTGTCATAACTACCTGACAACCTCTTGGTAGGTGTAAGCCGTGCAATTCCCTGGCTTGAATAATGTTAGCAACTACCTTTTGAAGGTCGTTACCTGTCTGCTTGAAGTCATCAAACAACAGTATACCTTCCCAATTAGGGTCACGTGGAAACCAAGATTGTATCTTGTAGGTTAGTGCATCACCAGTAGGAAACGGAATACCAAAGTCCTCGACTAGCATAGTAGGTATATGCTTGTGGATAAACTCAACCCCTAGTTCTTTAGCAACTTGTCCTACTATCTCTGTCTTGCCCCCACCAGGCTCACTCTCTATCATTGTTGCACGTTTAGCTATATATAAATCTTTAAGTGTACTCTTTAATAGTTCGGCTCGCATTATCTTTTACCTCCTTTATATCTGTTATGGTCAATGCCGTAGGTCACTACCTGTCCTACTTGCCTGTATTGTTTGGCTGTCATCTTGTTGTTAAAGTAAAGGTCGTTGCCATTCTCGTCCTTTACTAATGTGTTATCGTTTTTATTACGTAGCATAAACAATCGCTTAGCTGTTACCTCTCTCATTTAACTATGCCACCCTTGGTATTAAACCCAATCAATTCCTGTCGGTTAGAAACCAACATATAATTGGACTTATGCAAGGGCAGTACAGTATGTACAACTTCTTTGGCTTGTTTATCACCACAAGTTATGCATATGCTATACCCAAGCTTGACTCGTTTAGGGTTAATAGCATTGCTACATAGTCTACACAAACTCATACCTCTCACCTCTCTGTGTCACAAGGACACCAAAATTTCTGTGACATATTATTAAGATAAATATAATCATCACAGCAGTTATTGTTGTTAATATATGTTACAAATGCATAGGCTAGTATTGCATATATTCCTACACACAATACTAGTACCTTAATTGCTCGTAATAGTTTACTTACCATTACGTATTGCCTTACTATAAGTCTTGATAGCCTTGACTCTCTTATTATAATCAATGTATGCCATCTTCTTATAGAAGTAATACTTGACATTACCACCTGATGTAAGGTTATCACTAACCACCCAAGTACTGTACTGTCCATTCTCATCATTATCATCCTGATAATAGATGCTAACCTTTGTATGATTAGCACCTTTATATTGTTGTCTAGTATTAGCCATTGCTTAATACCTCCTTCTTACATTGTTGGAATATACCAAATGCACTACGTTGTAGCATACTGTCGTATACTCTTGGCTTGTTACAAGGCTCTTGTATAGTTACCCTGTATACTACACCCATACCACCATTGAGTTCAGGTATAGATGTAGTAAGTTTAGTTAATGTAAGTGATACATTATTAGTATTAAAAGACATAAGATGTTTCATAATAATCCTCCGTTAATAACATCATTGAATCATATATTGGGTTAGTAATAGCCAGTATAACATACCAGCTATTACAATGAATGGTAAAGGTGCGATATTATAACTCAATATCAATAGCTTTAGCTTGTGGTTTACTTGGTCTGATACCATTGGACATCATCAAGTATACACTAGTACTATTAGTGCCGTCTTTATTCTTACGTACTTTCTCCATAATCTGTGGTGTAGTACCATTGCCATTAGGGTCGAATATATCTATCCCTTTAATACCAAGATCCTTACCTTTCTTTAACTCGATTGCTTTAAGGTCAGCATATAATCTTTCGGCATTTAATGCTCCATTACTACCATCATTATTATACACAGTACAAGTATCTGTGTTACTAGCAATAGCTATAGTAAGTTTCTTGCTAATAGGTGTTAGTATTTTCTTAACATTACCAGTAAATATTGGCATATAAATTCTCCATATAATAGGGTTAAGTATACACTACAATATATATAGTGTATATATGAACAACAGCGTTCAAGCCCATATTATAGCAGAAATCGAAAAATTTGTCAAATCCCCGATAATATTTAGATTGTATAGTTGTAATAAATTCAAGTACTTAAAGTATTTTAATCTAAAAAATCTAATAATCTAATAATAATATGACGTACCGAAAATTATATTAAATACTCTGATATAAAATTTAGTACATGATATATATAAAAAACGTATATTATTTAGATTAAATAGATTATTACATATGGTGTATACTAACCTAAACCTAGCTATACACTTAAAGTATACACATTATGGTGTATAGTATGATGATATAAATATGGGTGTATTGTGTAAAGTAACACGTAGATTATTTAGATTGTATACTTATGGCAGTAACTATACGCATACCTGGGGTGTATTACAAAGGTATACACGTGGTAGTATGCAAGCTCGGACCCCCCGATGTATGGTATAGGGGGGGGAGAAATAAAAAAGAAAAAATAAAAAGGAAAGAGCCAACCGAAGTCAGCTCAATCCAGATTGTGTTATTGTTTGTAGACGAAGAATGCTATGATGCCTACAATAAAGATAGTGAAAAAGAATATTTCCATGTGGTTCCTTTCTGGACCAGGATCCGAAGATCCTGATCCGTAGTGTGTGCGACTATATCTCAATCTCTTGAGTAAGGTTCGCGTTAGGCTGCACCTGCAAGCTCGGAGCAGGAAGCGTTGAGATCACAAGTTTCGGTGAAGGAAACTTGCGGCCAGTCCTAGTCTTAATCCATGAGATCGTCATGGTAAACGTAGGATTGGATTTCTCAATGAAACCCTGCATCGCCTTAGCCGATACGTTATGACCAGGTTTCTTAGAGTGAAGCTCAGGCACATAGAAGTTATATGCATTGAAAGCTAAACCATAAGTAATTAACTTAGCCATAAAGTTACCTAGTTGCTCTTGCGAGTAAGTAGGCTGTGCATTGATGACCTTAGCTTGAAGGTCGACCTTGTCGCCATTGATGGCAGCGACTACCTTGTAAAAATTTGCCATTAGACAAATCCTCCATAGTTGCACGGGCACACGGGTTGCCCGTGTGGGTTATACGCTTTGTTTTACATCAGTGCGATTGCTGATGATATAACTATACACGATTGTAAAAAAATGTCAAATCCCTAGCATTTCTGCGAGTTTTAAGATGCCATAATTTTTAAGTGTTTTGCTAGTGCTATTGTGTCGGAGGGGGGTAGTCGGACTGGCTTTTTATGACCCCACCCCGGTATACGTAAACCGCTTAAACTAAGAGCCAGAAAAATAAGCGTGTATAGTTAGCGCATAGCCTTGACACTTGCAAATAAAATAAGTATATACTGAAAATATGGACAGCTTACCTTTGAAACACACCAAGTGGTCAGACAGATTAGCTTTTGATATTGCGCTTATGCTTGAGGGCAGCGGGGAAACTACTGAAGAAGTGTTTGCCAGACATCGGATTTGTGCTGACGACATGCTAAGATACAATAAAGATCCTATATTTTTAAAGAAAGTCGAAGGCTACCGTACTAATATACGGGAAGAAGGTATGACTTTCCGGCTTAAAGCCCGTGCACAGGCCGAAGAACTGCTTACAACTTCATGGACAATGATACATAATCCGGAAGTAAACGCGGCTGTAAAGGCTGACTTAATTAAACACACGGTAAAATGGAGTGGGTTAGAGCCAAAGAACGATAATATTGTAGATGGTAATAATGGCGGAGTTAGAATTACAATTAACCTCGGAAACGAGCTTGAGCGAACAGGACCTGTCGTTGAACATGAAGCGTCAACCACAGTCCAGTCTTCCATCGAAGATAGCAGATAACCTAGTTAGTTTTTTTGAAGGGTCTCCTGCAGCAGAATTTGCTGATATGGACAGTTGCCAGGTTTTTACAAAGCTTCTTGATGATTACGAAGTTTCCTATAAGATAAAAATAGCACGTGGGAACAAAAAACGCAGAAAATTTGTAGTTATACCCTACGAAATAGGGAGATAAACATTGGATATAGACTATACACCCCCTTATACTGCAAAAAAATTTATGGAATCCGACGCAAAAATGAGGGCATTTATGGGCCCTGTAGGATCGGGCAAGTCTGTAGCATGTTCTTTTGAGGTAATACGTCGTGCTTCCATGCAGAAACCAGATAAAAACGGAATCCGACGAACTCGGGCGGCAGTGGTACGTGAAACTGCTAGGCAGTTGCAGGATACAACTATTAAAACTTTTCTCGACTGGTTCCCGCCAGGGCCGTGCGGGCAGTTTATGCGTACAACTAAGACATATTTCTTTAAAGTCGGTGACGTCGAGTGCGAAGTTATGTTTCGAGCACTGGACGACGCAGATGATGTCGCCAATCTTAACTCACTTGAGTTAACTTTTGCGTGGTTCAATGAGTGTCGCGATATACACCCTGACATTGTGGACGCCATGTCTAAACGTATTGGTCGTTTTCCATCATCAAAGGACGGTGGCCCCTCATGGTTTGGAATGTGGGGGGACACGAACCCTCCTACAATGGACACTTGGTGGTACTACCAGATGGAAAAGCTCAATCCAACTGACGGAGTCAGTGAAAATGACAACGGCTGGGATGTTTTTAAACAACCCTCCGGCAGGAGTACGTTTGCGGAAAATATTGAAAACCTTCCGGATGGGTACTATGATACTCAAGGTAGATCGGAAGAATACATACGTGTATATATTGATGGTGAATATGGGTTAAGCTCAGCTGGGCAACCTGTGTATAAATATTTTAGACCTGACTACCATATGGCTAAAGAATCTATACGTTCTATAATAAATGGTGTGCGTCCTATAGTTATTGGTATGGATTTAGGTTTGACACCAGCTGCTGTTATCGGACAGCAGGATCCTAGAGGTAGAGCATTGATACTGGGGGAAGCTGTCAGTTTTGGCATGGGTGTACAGAGATTTGTAAGATCGGTATTAAAACCACTTATATATGAAAAATTTTCAGGTGCACCTGTTATTATTGTTACTGACCCCGCAGGTGTGCAAAGAGCACAGACAGATGAACGTAGTGCAGTAGATATTATAAAAGCAGAAGGGTTCAGGGTATTTCCTGCAAAGACTAATAACATATCTGCACGATTAAATGCTGTTGATGATTTTCTTATGCGGCACGTAGATGGTGACTCGGCATTTCTTATAGACCCAAGCTGTACTAATTTAAAATCTGCAATGATGGGTGGGTATAGATACCATCATAAAAATGAATCTATAGAAAAAAATAAACACTCGCATATTGCTGAAGCCCTTCAGTACCTTATGTTACACATAACTAGTGCAGGTGAAGGTGCATTAGTTTTACAGCGACGAGATATAAAACGTGTTGCAGCAGGAGGATGGACCTGATATGCTATACATATTCACACTCCCGTGGAAATTTAATGGGGGGCGTACCTACAAATATATCAGGCATGATTCTCCTACGCCCCCTATTTTTTTGTTGCCAACGTATTTATGGAGGTGTATAGGTGAATTATAGGGCTTTTTATTTTAGTGGAAAAAGATCTAAATTTTTAAATTTAAATAAAGGAGTATCAATATGCCATACGGACCAGGCACATACGGAAGTAAAAAAGGCAGACCGCCAATGCAAAACAAAAACGGTAATAAAAAGAAAAAACCAAACGGTATGAAAAACGGTATGAAAAACGGTATGAAAAGAGGCAGGTAATGTCTTATAAAGAGTTAAAATTTAAAGGCTCTAAAATAATTAAAAATAAACCTAAGCCTCCGTCTAAACATATACAGACGGCAGACTTAGGTACAACTATTCAATTTTTAAGTGATAACTTAAACAATATAGCACATGGTGCAGCTGCGTTTAATTTAGGTGCACTAGGTTACACAGGACGTCAAATGTTTAAATATTTTAGAGGTGACCATACTGCTAGCGGAAGGGATGCAAAACCAAAATAATGGTAGGATTATCTGTATTACGTGTTGTTGATAACGCTACTCTTGTAGAAGAGGAAAAGAAAGCTGCGCTTGAAAAAGAATTAGACGAGCGTCAGTCTGATCCTCTTTTCCAAGGGTTATTATCTTATTTAAGAGAATGTTGGGACGCTGCCAGAATGGCAAAGAAACCAATAGAAGATATTATGCTTAGAGCTATGCGCCAACGTAATGGTGAGTATGAAGCAGATAAGCTAAGAAATATACAGGATCAAGGTGGGTCTGACATTTATATGATGTTAACTGAAGTTAAATGTCGGGCCGCAGAGAGCTGGCTACGTGATATATTATTAGAAACTGGTAGCCCACCTTGGGAATTAGAACCTACTCCTATACCAGATTTATCTCCTGAACAGGCTAAGGAAGTAGAAGATATATACGCTCAGAATGTTATGCAGCTTATACAGATGCATGGACAGGCTCCTTCTCCTACAGAAATGTCAGAGATACGAGAAATGGTTCATCAGGATTACAGATTTAGAGTATTACAGGCTGCACAAAATCGTGTGCACCGTATGAAACTTAAAATACATGACCAGTTTGTACAAGGCGGGTGGCCTGAATCTTTTAACGATTTTATTACTGACCTTGTTACGTTTCCGTGTGGGTTTATAAAAGGTCCTATTGTAAGGCGACAAAGAAAATTAGGGTATGTAACTGACGAAAACGGGGCTACAACTGTAGAAGCTGAAGATGCTATAGGTCCTGAGTTTGAAAGAGTAGATCCTTTTAGAATGTACCCTGAACCAGGGATTACAAATTTAAAAGACGGATATTTGTTTCAACATCACCCTTTAACTCGTATGGAGTTAGCTGATCTTATAGGAGTTCCTGGGTATGATGATGAAGCTATACGTAAACTTCTTGAGTTAGGAAATTCTCAAAGCTGGATAAATGAAGATGTAGAGTTAACTAAAGATGACGAAGAACGTAAGTTCCATGGATACCAAAGACCTACCGAAATATTTGATGCTTTAGAATTTTGGGGTAAAATTAGTGGATCTATGCTTCTTGAATGGGGTCTTACTGAAGAAGAAATAGATGATCCTGCTAAAGAATACGACGCCTGTGTATGGGTTGTAGGCAACTATATTATAAAAGCGCTTTTAAATTATGACCCGTTAGGAGAAAAACCTTATGCTAAAACGTCGTTTATTAAATGCCCTGGAGCTTTTTGGGGAAAAGGTATTCCAGAGATTATTGAAGACTTACAAGGAGTTTGCAATGCTTCTGCAAGGGCTTTGGTTAATAACATGGGGATATCTAGCGGACCTCAAGCAGAAGTTAACTTGGAAAGAATCCCGCCCAACGAAGACATTACGCAAATCCACCCGTGGAAAATCTGGCAAGTCACGAACGACCCGTTAGGATCCAGCTCACCTGCTGTTAGGTTTACTCAACCTGACGATAACGCTAATACATTAATGGCAGTATATGACAAGTTTAGTAAACTTGCTGACGACCATTCAGGTATACCTGCGTATGTATATGGGGATTTAAATGTTAAAGGAGCAGGACGAACTGCATCAGGATTGTCTATGCTTATGGGTTCTGCTGGTAAAGGAATACGGCAGGTAGTTATGCATATTGATAGTGACATAACTAAACCTATAGTAACTAGACAGTTTCTTTACAATATGAGATATGACGAGGATGAAAGTATTAAAGGAGATCTTGAAATACAACCTCGTGGCGCAATTAACTTAGCTATAAAAGAAACAGTTAATATGCGTAGACTAGAATTTCTTAACGCAACCGCCAATCAAATGGATATGGAAATTATTGGCAAGGATGGCCGTGCAGCTATATTACGCGAAGTGGCTAAAGGGTTGCAAATGCCTGTGGATGACATTATACCGTCCCGTGAAAAGGCAGCCGTTACAGATAGGTTACAGTCAAAGATTGCTGCGCAACAACAAAGCGAGCAACAAGGTCCTGTTCCTAGACAACCAGACGGAAGCCCTCAAGGAGGTATGGATGCCAACCTAGTGAACAACCGTGCAGCAGGAGGTGAAGGATGATAAAACCTGATCCGGAGGTTGTTCATGCTCTAGCTTCATCTGTACACCAGTATCCTATTCTTAAAGAATGGATTGACAACTGGCGTATGCATGAGTTAGAACAGCTACCAAATGTTGCTACGAACACGGCATTAGCACAGGGGCGGTGCCAAGTTTTAAGTGAGTTACATAAATTATTAAAAGACGCCCCGTCAATTTCGGCAAAGTCCTAGTGACAGCCGGTTAATTACGCATACCAGAAGGAGCGTTAAATATGGCAAAAAATCTACCAAAGCAAGTTCAAAAGCAATCTGAGGAAGTACAGGAACTATATAAAGATATGAATCAGGAAGAAGATACAACTGAAGAAGTTACTGATACATCCGACAGTGCACCTGAACAAGCGACTAAACCTGAACAAGAAGAGCAAAAAGTTTCAGGTACTCAAGATGAAAGTTTTGAGCAGAAGTATAAAACTTTACAGGGAATGTATAATGCTGAAGTGCCGCAACTTAAAGCGAACAATCAGAATCTTACAAATAGGTTAAACCAGATGGAACAGTTAATTACCTCTATGGAAGCTGCAAAATCTGCACCACCTATTGAACCTGTTAAGCCACCTTCATTAGTAACGCAAGCAGATATAGATGAATATGGTGAATCTATTGATGTAATGCGTAAAGTATCTAAAGAAGAATCTGCTGCTGCACAAAATAGAATAGCTGAGTTAGAAAATAAATTACAAGAGTTGCAATCTAATGTTTTACCTAGAGTAGAACAAGCAGCCCAAAATGCAAAATCTTCTCAAGAACAAATTTTTTGGTCTGAGTTAAATAAATCTGTTCCTAACTGGAAGGACATAAATAATAATCAAGACTTTCAAACATGGTTATTACAGACTGATCCTCTTACAGGTATTAGCAGACAATCTTATTTAGATGATGCACAAAGGCAGTTTGACGCAACTAGAGTTTCTAATTTTTTCACTACTTGGGAGAGTTTAAATGGTTCGCCAAATGCTCAATCCGCGAAACCTGCCAGTGAATTAGATAAACAGATAGCGCCAAAAAGGGGTAGGAATACCGGCACTCCTGAGTCTAGTTCAGGTCAAACATATTCGCCAGCAGACATTACTAAATTTTTTAAAGATGTTCAGCTTGGTAAATACAAAGGCCGTGAAAAAGAAAGGGATCGCATAGAACGCGATATATTTGCTGCACAAAAGCAGGGACGTATCGTAAATGCTTAATCTAACCGCATAACGATAAGGAGTTAAATACTATGGCTTATGCAACATCTCCAGGTCACCCGCAATATACGGGTAACTTTATTCCTGAGATTTGGTCAGGAAAGCTAATTGAAAATTTCTACGACGCAACAGTGTTGTCAGCAATTTCCAATACTAGCTACGAAGGTGAGATTAGAAATATGGGTGATACAGTTAATATCCGTACCACTCCTGAAATCACCGTACAAACTTACGTTAAGGGTCAAACTCTTACCGTAGAACAACCAGACAAAGCAAAATTACAGCTTATAATTGATAAAGGTGAATATTTTGCTTGTATCGAAGATGATATTGACGAAGTTCAAGCTGACGTTAATATGATGGATATGTGGTCTAAAGACGCTTCCGAGCGAATGAAGATTAAAATTGATACTCGTGTCTTAACTGATATGCTCACAGATGTACATGCATCAAATAAAGGAACTGCTGCTGGAAGAATTTCTGGCAACATTGGCCTTGGTGAAGCAGGTTCTCCAATAAGCCTTTCTACTAGTAATGTAATTGGGTCTATTGTAAATTTAGGCACAGTTCTTGATGAGGCTAACTGCCCTGAAGGTGATCGCTTTTTAGTGATTCCTGCAAAGGTAGGCGGCTTAATTAAGCAATCTGATCTTAAAGACGCTTCTATCACTGGTGACGGAAGTACACCATTGAGAAACGGACGTTTAGGTATGATTGACAGATTTACAGTATATGTAAGTCACAATCTATACAAAAGCGGAAGCGAGTATAGCATCATAGCTGGACATAAGATGGGTTTCACATTTGCATCTCAGATGACAAATATGGAGACTATCAGGTCTGAAACAACTTTTGGTAACATCATTCGTGGTCTTCAAGTTTACGGTTATAAAGTCGTTAAGCCTGAAGCTCTTGCCACGCTTGTAGCTACAGCGTAAAGGAGATTGACTTATGGCTGCTTATACAGACACACACGGCTTTAACAAAGGCTCAGCTGGACACCCAGCTAAAGGCTTAACTAGAGTCGGGTACATGGAAGTCACACTTGACTTTGCTAAAATAACAACAGACAGAGCTACAGCAGGTGCAACTGCCCTTGCTGCAGGTGATTCTCTGCAAGTACTTTCTATCCCAGCAAATACTTTAGTGCTGGCAGTTGGTGCTACAACTGAAACTGTCGAAGGTGCAGCGTCAACATTTGATATCGGTCTTACCGGTGGTGATGTTGATTTGTTTGTTGATGGTGGTAATGCTAATGCATTAGGAACTACTTCATCAAACGGTGCTGGTTTAAGTGGTGACAATCAAAGTCATTACTTTGCAGCTGCAGATACTATTGATATGCTTATTGGTGTATCTGGTGCTGTAACCGATGCCGCAAAGATTAAAGTCTGGGCGGTAGTTGTTGATTGTTCAACAGTTGCTTAATTAAATTGGGGGGTGTAAAAACCCCCCTTTTTATAAAGGAATAGTATGGCTGCAAAAATTGATAAATCAAAGATGGCTTGTAATAAGCCTAGACGACAGATTTCAGGAGGAAAGAAATTTGTAGTTAAAGCATGTGCAAACGGTAAAGAAAAAATAATACGGTTTGGAGATGCTAATATGAAGATTAAAAAGAACCAACCTGGCAGAAGAAAAAATTTTAGGGCAAGACATAGATGTGATACAAGTCCGCCATCAAAGTTGACAGCTAGGTATTGGTCATGTAAAAAATGGTAGTTAGATGTCTAAAACAAAACAAAAAGCAAAACGAGATGCATGCTATCATAAAGTAAAAGCTCGGTATAAAGTTTGGCCTAGTGCTTATGCTTCAGGAGCTTTAGTAAAATGTAGAAAGGTTGGTGCAGCAAATTGGGGAAATAAAAGTGGCAAGCGTAAAAAAGCGTAGTAATAGTTTAAAAACTTGGTTTTCTCAAAATAAAGGTAAAGGTTGGGTAGATTGTAAAACAGGTAAACCTTGCGGTAGAAAAAAAGGTGAAAAACGTAAAGGTTATCCAGCTTGCAGACCAACAATGGCACAATGTAAAACGAAGGCAGTGCGGAAGAAAACGTCTTCAAAACGAATATCTTGGGCTTAGGAGATTATAATGGCTAGATGGTTAAAAAATATAAAAGATGGCGAGATTTACGGATGGAATGAAATCTTAGCCGCTAATCCTTTAACTAAAGAAGTTACTGAAGAAGAAGCTTTTCCTCAAAAATTTATACCTAAAAAAGAAAAAGGTAGAAAAACTAAAATAGATTTATCAGTAGATGAGTTTAAAACAAAGGAAGCTGCTCCAACTTCTGTAACAGAAGAAATAAATGAAGAAGCTTCTAAAGGTTTGCCTAAGTGATTTTAAATGATGTCATCACTGAAGTAAGACGAATTATACAAGATGAAACTACACCGTTTCGTTATAGTGATGCTATACTTTTAAGTTTTGCAAACCAAGCTCTTAAACGAATATCTGTATTAAGACCTGATTTATTTGCATTTATAGGTACAGTTACATGCACTGAAAACGCTGTTATACAATCTGCTCCTTCAGATTCTATACGTATAATAGAATGTTTTTCTGTTCAAGGAGGAGCTGGTATTACTGAAACTACTCGTGAAGTTTTAGACCAAGCATATCCTACGTGGATGAATGATGCTGCTGCGGCAACTCAAAACTGGATGAGACATGTAAGAAACCCTAATAAATTTTTTATATATCCTAAAGCTCCTGCTAATCAAATATTAGATATTGAGTATGCTCAAACTCCACCTACTTATGATGGTACAACTACTGTAGCTCTTTTAGGAGATGCTTATTTCCCAGTTGTAGTTGATGCTACAGTATTTATAGCTGAGTCTATAGATAATGAGCATGTAAATTCTAATCGTGCTGCATTATTTCAACAATCCTTTACTCAAGCGTTGGGCGTTGGTATACAAAGTAGAGCTATTACAGATACTGAAGAATCTGGTGAACAAGGAGAAGTTGTTTAATGCCTACTTATTCTGATAGAAATTTTTCTTCTTTAGTTCCAAGGCTTAATGCTAGTGTCCCTGGATGTCCACAACCTATAATTGAACAGTATATAAGGGATGCGGCTATTGAAGCTTGTGAACGTACGCTAGCATGGAGGTATATACAACCTAAAATAAGACTAACTACTGGTGTATATGATTACCCTTATGAAGCACCAAACAATTCAGAAGTGCATGCGTTTCTTACTGCTACTGTAAATGATACTAAACTTAAACCAGTAACATTAGACCATCTACATGATTTATACCCTACATGGCCTGATTTTGATTCTACAGAATACGCAAGTCCTAGATGTATATCTCAATTAGACCCTGATAATTTCGTAGTAGCACCTACTCCAGATGATAATACTACATATGATTTACGTATGGTTGTAGCTTTAAAACCTTTACGTACTGCTACTGATATGGATACATCTATATTTGACGAGCTAGAAAATATTATTATGCATGGAGCTTTACAGCATTTACTTGTATTACCTGAAAGAACTTGGACTGATAGAGAACTTGGTGCGTACCACGCAAAACAATTTTCTTTTAAAATAGCAGAGCGTAGAGCAAGAGCTAATATAGGTAATGCAAGAGCTTCTATGCGAATATCAAACCAACCATTCGGATAAAGAGGTTTTTATGGCAGATGTTATTAGATTAGTAAAAGGCGATGAAAAACCTTTAATTACTGTGACTTTAACAGATGATTCAAATAGTAGTGCTATGGATTTATCTGCTGGTACTACGTCAGTAACTGTAAAATTTAGAGCTAAAGGAAGCACAACTACTTTATCTACCATTACCACTACTAAAGTAGGTGATGGTACAGCTGGGCAATTTACTTTTGATTTTTCAGGAGGAGCTCTTACTAATGCATCAGCTGGTGCGTATGAAGGAGAGATAGTAGTAAATTTTAATGGTGCTATACATACAGTATATGACCTTCTTCAGTTTAGAGTAAGAGATAGCTTTGCGTGAAAATACGTGCATTAACAACTAGTCACACTTTACCTTCTTTTAACGCATCTGTTTCTAGTATATCTTACGGTATATCTGCACAAACTATAACTTATTCAGAATCTACTCCTGATATATCCTATAATATATTTATTGTTCCTATGACTAATCTGCCTGGATTATCTGTAACAGTTACTGATAGTGTACCATTATTTACTTTTGGTCGTAACTCATCAGATTCTATAACTGTTAGTGAAAATGTACTTAAATCTATAGTTGCTGTATTTTCTAACTCTGTAACAGCATCAGATACTAGTTTCAGAGCTTTTAGTTCTTCTGTTGATTTTGACCCAAGTGATGATGATATAGATCCTGATCCTGTTAATGTAAGCGATTCTCAAGTTTTTAGCTCAACTAAAGTATTTTCTAATTCTGTATCTCTTAGTGATTCTCCCGTATTAAATCCAGGGAAAGTAACTACAGACTCTGTAACATCTGGCGATACTGCTCCAGTATTTACTGTAGGTCAAACGTCCTCAGACTCTGTAACATCTAGTGATGCTGCTCCAGTATTTGCTGTAACTAAACCTACTGTTGCAGACTCTATATCTGCCAGTGAATCTGTAGCTAAATCTGTAGCTAAATCTACTATAACAGACTCTGTAACATCTGGCGATACTGCTCCCGTATTAAATCCAGGGAAAGTAACTACAGACTCTGTAACATCTGGCGACACTGCTCCAGTATTTGCTGTGGGTCAAACGTCTTCAGACTCTGTGTCTGCTAGTGAATCTGTAGCTAAAGCTATAACTACACCTACTGTTGCAGACTCTGTATCTGCTAGCGAATCTGACGCAAAAACAACTACCAAAATATTGCCTTTAGATAAAGAAGATGCAGTAACAGTTACATACACACAGGCATATTCTTCTGGTGGTGTACAAATTATATTTGATGGTGAAAGCTCTCTTAACAGCGTATGGGGTAGAGATCAGAATTGTGCGTGGGCAGCAGATATACAACTTAAGTCATCTTACTCAGGTGCTGAGTGTATATGGGATGTAGGTGGCGCTTTTCATGGATCTTATCTAGGTATAACTAGTACAGGAAAACTACGATACAGAGGTGGAGAAGGTAGAACTTCATTTCAAACTACATCTACAAATGGGTTTGTAGTCGAAATAAATATAGCTGATTACCCGCAGTTTTTTGATAACCAGACGCATACTTTAGCTTGGGATATATCCATGGCAGATAAACGAGGTAGGTTATGGATTGATAATCAACTTGTTATGGAAGAATCTTGTTCTGGTGCTTTAGGTGCTAACGGAGCTGGTTTTTGGTCTGGAGGTAATGATAGTGGATTTGGTATTGCTAAAGGAAATAGTGTAGCTGGAGGTAGCGATGGTGTTAACCAATCTTTACAAGCTTACACAGGAACTATAACGGGTAATCTACGATTTTATAAAAATCAACTTTACACGGATGTAATAGGAGATTTTGCAACTGTGTCTGATACTGCTCCAGTATTAAACCCAGGGAAAGTAGCTACAGATTCTGTGTCTACTAGTGATGCTGCTCCAGTATTTACTGTAGGTCAAACGTCTTCAGACTCTGTGTCTACTAGTGAATCTGTATCTACTGAATTACTATTAGGAGCTACAACTCCTTTATTTTCACATGCATTTGTTTCTGACGGTCCTTTTGTACGTACTTTATTTAATGCACAATCGCATTATAATAACAATAACTATGCATATGAAGCTCAAACTGGTATATTAAATGGTCCAGGAATGATAGGTAATTCGCCTATGTTTAATGATTTATTTATTACTTATACACAAAATGATGGCTTTTCTATAGATTTCATATATACTAGTGTTGACGACAGAGCTATAAACGGGTACATGCTAAATGAAACTGTTATGGTTGGTACAAGTCTAAATGTTTAAAAGGAGAACATATGATAAATGATTTTATAAAAATGAAAGGGGAACTAATTTTAGTTCTTAGCAATCCTGAAGGTAATATAAAACAATCTATTATAGTACCTAATCTTGTTGTTACTACAGGTAAAAATTATATAGCAGATCGTATGAAAAATAATAGTACAGTTATGAGTCATATGGAAGTAGGAACAGGAACTACTAGTGCAGCAGCTGGTAATACAGCTTTAGTATCAGCTATAGGTAGTTCTAGAACTGCATTAGCTTCTACTACTGTTACTAATAATGCTGTAGCTTACGTGTGTAACTTTGGCGCAGGGGTAGGAACAGGAGCTGTTACTGAAGCAGGTATATTTAATGCATCCAGTGGTGGAACTATGTTGTGTCGTACAGTATTTTCTGCTATTAATAAAGGAGCAAACGATACACTAGGAATTACTTGGACTATAACTGTTAGTTAGGAGTAAAAAATGGTCGATAGTGCGCAGTTTAAAAATAACGCATTTGGGTTATTAAACGCAGGTATTACTAATACTGCTACATCTATAACTTTACAAAGTGGTAACGGTGCTAGATTTCCGTCTTTATCAGGATCGCAATATTTTTACGCTACACTAATTGACGCTAGTAATAATTTAGAAATTGTAAAATGTACTGCTAGATCTTCTGATGTATTAACTATAACTAGAGCACAAGAAGGTACTACTGGACGGGCGTATCTTTCTGGTGATAGATTAGAATTACGTATGACAGCGCAAGCTATATTAGATGCTACCAGTGCAGCTGTAGATATAGATGCAGGTACTATAGATTTAGGTAATACTATATCAACTGGTATAAGAGTACATAGCGCAACTGTAAGTTCTAATGTAACTATAGCATCTACACAAAATGGTATTGCTGCAGGGCCGTTAACAGTAAGTGCTACTGTTACAGTTAGCGGTAATTTAGCAATAGTATAAGGATTAATTATGGGTACAGTAAAAGTAGACAACTTAGTAAACCAATCCGGAGATCAAGATTCTGGTTTAGATTTATCTACTAATGACCAAGTTTTAGTTAAAACTGCTAATGCTACTAGAGTAACAGTTACTGACGCTGCAACTACTGTTGCTAATACTTTAACTGCAAGTACAGGTATTACAGTATCTGATGGCGATATTGCTATGGCAAATGGTCATGGAATTAGTTTTGCAGCTACAAGTGATACAGGTGGTATGACTTCAGAATTGTTAGACGATTACGAAGAGGGAACTTTTACACCTGCTTTTCAAGGTAGTACTGGTAGTGCAGGTTCTTATGCAACTTCTCTTGCATCTGGTAACTACACAAAAATTGGTGATACAGTCCGCATTGCAATTTATATAATTGTTACAAACTATGGAAGTTGGAGTGGAACTGCACAAGTTACAGGTCTACCATTTACAGGTAAAGGTGCAGGAAGTTTAGGTATTGCAGTAAGTTATTTTCCAGCAGATACAAGACAAGCACCAGTATCAGCTTACATAGGTGGTACAACAATGATATTTCCTAAAGCACACAATTCACAATCTGGTGGATTGTCTGAAAAATGGCAAGTTTCAGATTTGTCAACAAGTAAATACATTATGGCAGAAGGAGTATATTCAATATAAAAAATACTCTAGTGGATTGCTAGAGTTGGAAGCCTAAAAAGGAGAAACAATATGGCACAAGGTGATATAACAAAAGAAATAGAATATGATAAAATAGAAGTTGTTGCAACTTGGAATGTGCAAGTTCGTAAAGCAACAAAAATTATGGAAGAATTAGCAGATGGCTCTAAAAAAGAATTAAGTCGTTCATTTCATCGTCATGTATTAGTTCCGTTTAATTCACAAAAAGGTAGTGATGGTAAGTGGACACATACACCTACAGATTTAAGTGGTGAAAATGCAAAAGTAAAAGCTATAGCTGAAACTGCTTGGGATGATGACACTAAAGCTGCATACAAAACATTTAGAGAAAATCAGAGTTTATAATGGCAGACTCAGTAACAATAAAAGGTGAATCAGGCGGGGCAATAGGAATAGGAACTACTAGTCCTGCTGATGCTCTTCATGTAAAATTATCAAGTGGTCAAAGGGTAGCTAGATTTGAAAGCAATGATAACACTTCAGCACATATTGCTTTTAAAGCACCAAATACATCTTTAATGCCAACAATAGGTGTTAAAGATGAAGATTTATATATTAGTACTGGTGATGCCGTAGAAAGAGCAAGATTTGATGCTGATAGCAATGGAGATTTAATTCTTCAAACTGGTAACCTTGTTATTGGAACTGCTGGCAAAGGAATAGATTTTAGTGCTAATGCTCATGCAACAGATATGACAAGTGAGTTATTAGACGATTATGAAGAAGGAGAATGCAGTTTAACAATGGGAGGCCATTCAAACATTGGAACTGATGCTGCAAATATAAACGCCAATAATAATTATAGTGGTGGACAAGCTTTTTATGTAAAGATTGGCTGTCTTTGTTATATACAAGCATACTTTTTTTCACAATCAACTACAACACAGGCATCTGGTGAATTACAAATTCATGGACTACCTTTTACTGCCCATGCAAATGGTGGTTCTTTTGCAACTCAGTCCTATAATTTAGATTTACCAGCTACTGGTGACCAAGTTGGTATTCCTATGACTTCTGGTGGAACTCAAATAAATTATATCCTTAACAGAGATAATCAAACTTGGACATCAGTTAATGCAAGTGTAATGCCTAATAACACAGCAATCTATGTGAGAGTAGCTGGCACATATAAAACAGTATAAGGAAAAAATATGACACTACAGGTAGCAAATAATGCTTTTGGAGAATTAAACGCAGATATTAATACTACCGTTACTACTATAGTATTAAAGAGTGGTAACGGTGCCAGGTTTCCTTCACTTGCTGGGTCTCAATATTTTTATGCTACACTAATAGATACTAGTAATAATCTAGAAATTGTTAAAGCTACTGCACGATCTTCAGATACACTTACTGTAGTTAGAGCACAAGACGGAACATCAGCAAGATCTTTTGTTGCTAACGATAGAATAGAACTTAGACCAGTAGCTGCTTTCTTTGATACGTACCAACAAAAAGAATCTAGTGTTGATATGAATGGCACAGAGTTAGTTCTTGATGCTGACGGTGACACTTCTATTACTGCTGATACAGATGACCAAATAGACATAAAAATTGCAGGTGCTGATGACTTTGCGTTTAAAGCAAACACGTTTGAAGTACAAACTGGTTCTAACATAGACATGAATGGCACAGAGTTAGTCCTTGACGCTGATGGTGATACATCTATTACTGCTGATACTGATGACAGCATTGATTTTAAAACTGCAGGTACAGATAGAGTAAATATAGATAGTGCAGGTCACGTTCAAGTTAAAACTGGTAGCTTAACTATCAATACTGTAGGACAAGTATTAGGAGTTGGAACAAACAATCCTGGTCACACTATAGAAGCAAAAGCAACTGCACCAGAATTAATGTTAGAAGAAACATCTAGTGGTGGTTCTAAAAGATTATCAATGGGTGTAACAAGTGGGGGATTACCATTTATAAATGCAGAGCAAAGTGGTGGTCAAATACAATTTAATATGTCTGGTACATTACTAGGAAGATGGCATGAATATGGTTTAGCTGTTGGTAGAGGTGTTGACACTAGTTCATCAACTGGACCTTTGCTTGTTTATGCTCCTACTGCAACTCATGCAGCAACTGATGCTCTTATTCATGTTCGTAAAGACAATAATCAAGGTCATAGTAGAGTATTACTAGCATCTCAATTAGATAGTGGTAGTTTTGCAGTTAGAGGAGCTATAAGAGTAAACGGTGGACAAAATAGTTTAGAGTTTGAAAGTTTTTCTGATAGAAGAATGAAACAAGATATTGCAGATTTAACTGGTGCTATAGATAAAATAAAAGAACTAAAACCAAAAACATTTAAATTTAAACAAAACCCAAGTAGAGGAACTTTTGCTGGATTTATTGCTCAAGAATTAAATGAGGTATTTCCAACATGGGTTACAAAAACAGATGATGGTACTGGTGATGATGTTCCTATTGTAAAAAACAAAGATGATAAAGATGAAGAACAACCTTGGACTATAGGAACAGATGCACTTCAATTTTATTTAGTAGGTGCATTAAAAGAAGCAATAACCAAGATAGAAACATTAGAAGCTAAAGTAAAAGCATTGGAGGAAGCGTAAATGACATCAATTATTAGGGTACAAAATATACAGTACACAGATGGTGATTCTGCTATTACTATTGCTGACGGAGGTGGAATAACTGCTAATAATGGATTAAGTGTAGGCACTATTAAAAATACTAGCGGTACTACTGCTATAACTATTGATAGTAGTGGTAGAGTATTAAAACCTGTTAGAGTTGCGTTTCAAGCGGGGTTTAATAATGATGATACAGATAATGTTGGCTCTACAAATGGAACTGACTATAGATTAACTTTTACTGATAGCATTTATAATTTTGGTAGCCACTGGAATGGAACTCATACTTTTACTGCTCCTGTAACAGGCATGTATATGTTTTATGCTAACGTATATGCTCCGTATACGAGTGACTATGCTAGACTTGGAGTTGCTTTATATGAAGGAGGTTCTCTTAAGCATAAAAATTGGAATCCAATGTGGGAAACTGTAGGAAGTGTAAATATTTCAATGGCTCTTTATTTAGCTGCTAATGCTGAAATTGATTGTAGGATGTCTTTGCATGATGGCAATGCTACTAGTAATACATTTCAAATATACAGAAATACAGTCTACAGTAATTTTGGTGGAATGTTAATAGGGTAAATTATGGCAAGTTTATTTAATAAGATAAAATTATATTTAGAAAAAAATTCTAAAAATATAGACAATGAGCTTAATAACTTTAATTTAACTGATAAAGGTTCTGGTGTTTTTATTGAAAGTTGGAATGTAAAGGGATTAACAAAACCAACAGATAAACAGTTAGCATCTTACGATACAGAAGCAAATAAAGATGAAGCTAATATGAAAGTAAGAGATACTAGAAGAAAAGCCTATGGAAATATAGGTGAGCAATTAGATGAAATTTATAAAGATATAGATGCGTGGAAAGCACGAATTAAAAAAATTAAAGATGACAATCCAAAAGAGTAACTATGAGTAATGCTAGTTTATGGTTGTGCCCTAACGGACATGTTATTAGATCTGTAAATAAACCTGAAGGTGGCAAATTAGTTATTGAACCTGAGCTACCAAAAAGACCAGAAGTTACAGTTATAAATCAAACAGAAGCTGTATTGAAAGCAGAGCAGGAAGGGCTAAAATAAAATGAAAGCTGCGGAAGTAAATTCTAGACTAAGTACACATGAAGCAGTGTGTGAAGAACGGTGGAAAGAAACTATACTAAGAATAAAAAGGATAGAAACTATTATGATAGCAGCAGCTGGTACTATTATAGTATTATTAGTTTCTTTATTAGTTCAAGGGCTATGATAAATGATAGACCCTATTACATTGTCAGCTGCGGTTTCAGGAGCAACTGCTGCCTATAATGGCATAAAAAAAGCTATATACATGGGTCGTGAAATTGACGACTTATCAAGTCAGCTGGCAACGTGGATGAAAGCTGTAAGTGACGTAGACAACATTCACAAAAACGCTAGTAACCCTTCAACATTCGATAAATTATTCAACGGTTCTGTTGAAGAAGTAGCCATAGAAAGTTTTGCTAGTAAAAAGAAATTAGCTAAACAAAGAGAAGATCTTAAAAATTTTCTTGTAGCTCACTATGGAATGACGGCATGGGATGATCTTATCCGTGAGGAAGGACGCATACGCAAGGCACGACAAGAAGCTGTTTATGCAAAACAAGCACAACAACGAATGATACGAGACTATTCAATAATGGGCATTGCTGTTTTTATAGGTTTAGCTGCTGTTGGCTGGATGGTTTGGCTTGTTAGTGTAGAGGCATCAAGATAATGTTGGTTAATATTTTATACTACGCATTGTTATTTTTTTGTATTGTTTCTATTTTAGCAATAGTTGTATTTGCTAGAGATAAAGAAACAACTACTTGCAGATTAGCTAAACAACTGTTAGAAAACAAAACAAGAGTTTGCGTTTATGTTGGGGCAAACTATACGCAGTGGAATGAGTTTGTTCCTATTGGTGCGGGCGAATGTCCACGAGAAATAAGATGTAAGTATCGACCTAATGAAAAACCGTTTACGCTAAAGAATGTTATTAAAAGTATAAAGGATAGTTTTAAATGAGTAAGAAATTACAAAAAGGTAGTAAGTATGAACAGTTTGATTTAGACGGTGACGGTGTTGTTACAGACAAAGAACTAGCACGGTCTGAACATATGATACGTCTTGAAAATTCTGATAAGATGCAAGATCAACAACGTATGCTTTGCTGGGTTTCTTCTATATCTTCTATAATATTAATAGTGTTAGTTATGTCACCAGTAATACCAGACACACGTGTTGAGATGGTTACAGCTTTACTTTCAACATATGTTGTGGCAAATTTAGGTATTGTCGCAACGTTTATGGGAACGACTGCTTTTACTAGGTCGAAAGAAAATGGTAAATGATATGGGTACTATTAGTGTTTTTATCAGGAACAGTACAGGAGGCAGTATATTTTAATGATTTGGATTCGTGCCTTAGAATTGCAACAAAGATTAGAGCGCAAAACTGGAATCAATCCTTGGCTGGCGACAAAATATGGGTCAAGGCTTATTGCGTTCCCCAAACTACTGACACAAAAAAAGGAGAATAAAATGGCTAAAAGAGGTAGACCTAAAAAAGTAGTTGAAGAAAAAAATAATATTTTAAGTTTAATAAAAAAATTAATTGGTACTGCTAAAAGAAAAACATTTTGGGATTGGCTTACTAGTAAATAGTTATGGGGGGTGTCTGTTTATTTTAACTTTAACTAAAGAAAGGCTCCTTTAATTATTGTTAGACAAAATGTAATAAAATTTCGCAGATTAATCCCCCCACCATACAGGAGATAATATGTTAAGTAGTATAATAGGACCCATAAGTAGTTTAGCTGGAACGTGGCTACAAGGTCGTGTTGATAAAGCAAAAGCTGAAACAGAAGTTAAAGTGGCTAAAGCCAAAGCCGAAGCAAAAGTTTACGAAACTGAGGCTACATCTAGTTTTCTTAATGAGCAAGCTCTTACAAATCAAATGGGAGAAAGCTGGAAAGATGAAGCGTGGTCACTTTGGTTTATAGCAGTTCTGACAGCATGCTTCCTGCCTTGGACACAAGAATATGTTAAAGAAGGGTTTATATTTTTAGACCAACACACACCTGATTGGTTTCATCACATGCTTTATATTGTAATAGGGAGCTCATTTGGGTATAGGTTTGGTAAACAAGGACTACAATTAATAACTAAAAGGAACGGCAAATGAATATAAACTTGTTGAGAGAAGAATTAGCCAGGGACGAGGGCATAAAATACGAGACTTATTTGGATCATCTTTCGCTAAAGACGTGCGGGGTGGGGCATTTGTGCCGTGAAGACGAACCAGAGTTTGATTTACCTTTAGGTGCAAAGGTATCTGAAGAAAGAGTTAATGAACTTTTTGAAAAAGATATTAAAATAACTATTGATGATTGCAGAAAAATCTATGATGACTGGGATAATATGGACGAAGACATAAAAAGAGTATGCGCAAATATGATGTTTAATCTTGGATATCCTCGTTACAGTAAATTTAAACTTATGATAAAAGCTATAAAAGAAAAAAATTTTGACGAAGCTGCAGTTCAAATGAAACAAAGCAGGTGGTATAGTCAAGTAACAAATAGAGCAGAACGTTTAATAGAAAGAGTAAAGAATGCCAGCAGTTAAACTCCAGAAATTTTTAGGTATTGCGCCTAAAATATCTAGTGATTTATTACCAGATACTGCTGGTCAAACTGCGTTTAATGTTAAACTAGACTCAGGAGATTTACAGCCATATAAAGAACCCGTGGTTGTTGCTGATGCTTTACGTTCAGGTACATTAAAGACTTTATATGCTTTATATAATCCATCAAATACTTCAGAACTTAAATATTTAACTTGGGCAGGTGATATAGATATAGCTACATCTGCACCAGAAGATGTTCTTGATCCTGATGAACAAAGGTTTTATTACACAGGTGATGGTGTACCTAAAGTTTCTAATTATGCATTAGCTACGTCTGTTGCTGCTCCTTATCCAGATGCTTATTATGAACTTGGATTACCTTTACCAACTACTGTAGCTAATACATCTGCTGCTTCTTTTAGTGTAGCTACGTCAAGTCATTATGCTAGAGATTCTGGTAATGTTGCTACAGTAACTACTGGATCAGCACATGGTTTAAAAACTGGAAACGTAGTTACTGTAAGAGATTTTGGTACATCTGACGAAGCTCAATCTTTTAATGCTAAAAATGTTATTGTTACTGTACCTAGCACTACTACTTTTACTTATTATAGTTCTGGTGATCAAGTATCTAATACAGCTAATACTAGTGGTAAAATAGAATTAGCAGGATCTACGTTTGCTAGGTCGTATCTTTATACATGGATAACACCTTGGGATGAAGAGTCTATAGGTTCAGAACCTTCTGATGATTTGTTTATAAAAGAAGGACAAATAGTTACAGTAACAAATCTTCCTACTGCTAAACCTTCAGGAGATAATTTTGTTAGTGGCATACGATTATATAGAAGTGTGTCTTCTGCTTCAGGTACTTTTTATTTTAGACTAAAAACATTATGGTTTCCTACAAGTTTTGGGTCTTCAGGTACTGTATCTCTTACGTCAAATGTGGCTACAGTTAAACTTACATATAGACATAATTTAATAGTAGGGGATAGATTTAAAATAAAAAGTTGTAACGACAGTACGTTTAATATTACAGATGGTATTGTAGCTAGTGTTATTGATAACTTTACATTTACGTATGCTAAAACAGCTAGTGACATAGCATCAAAAGCTGAAACAGCTGGTGTATTAGTACATGATGCAGCTGAATCTTTATCTGACAGTGCTAGATATTGGGGTGATAGTAATTATAATTTTACAGATGATTTTTTAGTTTCTAATTTAACTACAATATTAGGTTCTTCTAATTACGATAAACCTGAAAGCACTATGAAAGGTATATTGTCAGCACATAATAATATTATGGTTGGATTTTTTGAAAACCAAATTTGTTTTTCAGAACCTAGTAAACCTCATGCTTGGCCCAAGATATATCGTCTTACTATAGAACATAACATAGTTGGTATATCAGCTATAGGAGGATATATTTTAGTATTAACTGAACAATACCCTTATCTTATATCTGGTAGTGATCCTAATACTATGTCTGTATCTAGAGTAGATACATTTATGCCTTGTGTTTCAAAACGTTCTATTGTGAACATGGGCTATGGTGTTGCCTATGCTACTTATGGGGGACTAGCTGTATTTTCTCCTACTGGAGGTTTAGATATAGTTACTAAATTTATACACGATTGGGATACTTGGGCTGATGAATTAGACCCTACTACACTAGTTGGTCATTATTATAACGGAAAATATTTTGGTTCTCATAGTACAAATTCTTTTATATTTGAACAAGACCAAAGATCAGGTGGTTATTTTGTATCTATAAATCATTTGTTTGATGCTGCTTGGACTGATCCTGTAACTAATAGTATGTATTATACCTCAGGAACTGCTGGAGAAATAAGGCAATGGGACAAACCTACTCAGCCTCTTACTGCTATGGAATGGAAATCTAAAACTATACGATTACCAGAGCCTATAAACTTTGGGGCTTGTAAAATTGTAGCTGATTTTTCAGATGTAGACGAAGAAATAATAGCTATAGCTGCATTTAATTTAACAGTAGCTGCTACAAACCAAGCTATATTTGATGTTAGTGAACAACTTGGTACACTAAATGGTCCAACTGATTATATTACTAATAGTATACGGCAGGAAAATAATGGGTTTTTAAACGGTGGTATGGTAGGAGGAGACTTTTTAGGTACAGTATTTCCTCGTTCTACAGATATTGCTACTCTTCCTATTACAGTAAAACTTTTTGTTGGGAATAATAAACAGTTAATTTTTCAAGGTACTGTTTTAACTGATGATACATTTAGACTGCCTAGTGGTTATAGAACTGATACATTTGAAATAAGTGTTTCAGGAAGTTCTCGTGTTAGAGCTATACATATAGGCGAAACACCATACGGATTAAGGGAAGCATAATGTCAAGATTTGCAGCAATACCAAACATACCAACAGGTTCAGAAATGGCTGATTGGCAATCTAATTTACTTAGTAAAGTTGTAGAAAATACAGAACTATTAACAGGGTTACGGGGAGAAAGTGATCGTGCTAGTGTAGCTGTTACAAAAGGAGACATATCAGTTAACCAAATAGGGTTACAAAACTTGACAAATCCTACTGCATTAGGTAATGGATTTACAATAACTATAAGCGGCACTGATTATGTCGTTGCAAGTTTAGCAGAATTTGTTAAACTAATAACAGATGTGCAAACTTTAGCTGATGATCTTGCTGAAACTAGAGCAACATTAGACAGTTTAATATCAGAATTAAAAGCTTAGGAGATTTACATGGCAAAATATGATACAACTTCCTTAGACTTACCTACATCATTAGATGAATTAACTAAGCTTCCTATTATTGATAATAGAGCTTACCAAGGTGGTGGAGCAGGTAGAACCCTTATGCAAGGTCCTGCTATGGATATACGAGCAGCTCAAGGAAGTTTTGAAGAAGGTGGTTTAGTTGGACCTCAAGGACAACCTATACGTCCTGACACAGCTGGAGTTCAACCACAACAACCACAACAACCACAAAACCCCCAAATGGTAGAAGCTCAAATACAAGAGTTTATGACTAATAACCCACAACAAGTTGAAGAAGCTAGAGCTATGTTACAACAAGCTATGCAAGAAGAAGGTGTTACTCCTGCAGATGTAAACATGCTTGTACAGTTAGCTAATGTAGCTATGGGTAATCCTAGTATGTACCCTCAATTAATAAGGCAACTTAAGCAACAAGGTATTGCAGAAGATGATATGTCTGAATCTTATGATGAAGGACTTCTTATAATGATTCTTATTATGGGTAGGTTACTAGGCGAAGAAGGAGGTGTACAACCTCCAAGGCAAGAGCCTGTTATGAATATGATGCACGGAGGACCTTTACCAAAAACAGGTGGGGTTATTCCTATTAACGCACATGCAGGTGAGTATGTTATTCCTAAACATGTTGTAGATAAAAAAGGTACTGACTTTTTTGATAAAATGCTGGAGGCTAAAAAATGACTATTCCAAATATTGCAATAAATTATAAAGCTGAAACTATACCTGATTCAGTATGGGAAGTTATAGGTCCAGAGTTTTATAGACCTAGACAACATGGAATTTTTAAAAAGCTTAAAAAATTTGTACAAAAAGCTGTTAAGTATGTAGCTCCAATAATTATACCTATAGTTGCCGCACCCATAGCAGCTGCTATAGGAGCTTCTGCTGCTATAGGTTCTACTGCAGCTAGTGTGTTAGTTGGTGCTGGTTTAGGTGCTGCAACTTCTGCGGCAACAGGTGGCGATCCATTACTAGGTGCAATAACAGGTGGAGCGGGTGGTTATTTTGCAGCTCCTGCTGTTGGGGCAACTGGTTATACAGCTGGACCTAATTTGTTTGGTGGTATAGGACAAGGTATATCTAATGCTGTTGGTGTTGTGCGAGATGCTGCAGGTAACCTTGTGTCTAGTTTAACTGGACAACCTGTTCCACAAACTTACGCACAAGCTACACCAGGTTATGGTGCTAGCAATCCAATAATGCAAGCAGATATGGCTGCAGGAACATATAACGTTGGTGTTCCAACACAGTCAGCAGCGCCTTTTGTTCCAACAAATATACCAGATTTTCAATTAGGAGCAAGCCAAGGAACACAGGCTATGAGTGGTACAGGTATACAAGATCCATCTCAACTACCAATGAATCAAATGGAAGCGGCTACAACAGGTGGAAGTTTTGTAAATCCTAATCAAGTAGATATTAATATGCAAGGTACTGGTGGTCCAGATTTGTTTAATGTTACTAGACGTCCTGTAAGTACAGTAACTCAAACTGCTATGCCGGGAATATCTGATCCTGCGCTTGCTTCACAATTAGCAGACACAACTACAACAACTGCAGCTGCAACACAAAATCCTGGTATGATGCAACAAATTAAAGATGCATTTAAGTCTGTACCTAAAGAACTTGCAAATAAATTTACTGATCCTAAACAACTTGCTAACTCATTGTTACAAGGTGGTGTTATGATAGCTGCTTCATATTTAGGTGGTATGAGTGGTAGTGCAGAAGAAAACGCTAACCAACAAGCTATAAATGAGTATCTCCAAGAACTTAAAGCAAGAGATCAAGCAGCTTATGCAACTATTATGGAAGCAGCAAAAAACCAACTTCAAATGGCAGGACAATTTAACCCTCAATATTTTGCACAGTTAAGAGTAAATCTTGAAAAACAAAAACAAGGTGCTCAAAACCAACAGTTACTAAAACAAGCTGGGTTAAAAACTGGGGGTCAACAAGCAGAAGCACGAAGAAGATTGCAAATACAAGGCGCTCAAGATACTGGTACTGCTTATACTCAAGGTATGCTTGGGGGTATTGACGCTCAAAATAAATTAGTAAGTGCAGGTATTGGTAATTTAGGTAAAGCAGGTTTAGGTAGTACTGCTTATTTAAATGCTTTAACTGCTCAAAACCAAGCGTTAACTAATAAAGCTGCAGGAATTGCTGATGCTACTACAGGATTTCAAACAACTCTTGGTTCTTTAATACCTACTGATAAAGATGAACTAGAAAAATTAGAAGAAGAAATTAAAAAGTTAAAAGAAAGCAAGACTGGATAGGAATTTAGTATGGTTGATTTAGTACGAAACCCAATAGTTACCCCAATATTACGTGCTGGTGCTGTAGGACCTGAAGGGTATTTCCAAGGTAAAGCTTTACGAAGGCAAGATACTATAGGTGATATGCAGTTGCAAAACCTTAAACGTATTGAACGAGCTAAAATAAATTTTGCAAAGAATAAAGATTTTTGGGATTCTGTAGGTAGTGCTCCACCTGAAATGATTGGGCAAGATGATACTAATCCTATACAAGACTTTACTCCTTTAGATGGACCTGCAGGTTCTCAAGGTAGACCTTTTGGTTTTGAAGCAGACCAAACAGAAAACGAAATAATGAATAACCTAGATAATTTTGATGTATTTGATATTGGCACAGGTTATCCATACCAAGCAGTTAATCCAATTCAACCTCCACCTGCTTTAGCTAATGAGTTTGCACAATTAACACCACCGGGTGTATCTCAAAAAGATTTAGAAAAGTCTAATAAAACAGCTAAAAATTTAGCTGATAATAGAATAGCTCAATTAGAAAAACATTTTAAAACTATAAACAAAGATTGGGTAAATAATCCTAAATCAGGAATGGATAGAGTTTTATCAGAAGCTTTTAAATTAGATTTAGATCCAGCTGCAGCTATAGCTATATTTGCTATAGAAACAGATTTTGGAGGGAATGTAAAAACATCTGGTAAAAATGCAAAAGGATTATTTCAAGTTACTGATGCTACTGCTAGGCAGTTAACAGATTGGTTTAGTAATCAAGATAATATAAAACGGTACAATATACCTCAACATATTGTTGACTATGCAAAAGAAGCATCAAGAGAATATTATAACCGAGGTTCATCTGGACAAAAAAGTTTAGGTGGCAATGCAAAAATGGGTTTGCTACGCCTTAAGTATAACGAAATTATAGGAGTGCCTAAAGATTTATGGGGTGCAGCTTATCAAGGTAACGCAGATAGTGTTAAACAAAGAGGTATGCCATTACCTGCATGGGATGATACTTTAACTAACTACGATTATAATTCTGCATACATTTCTATTTATAATTCTATACAACAACCTGGGTCTGTGTATAATTTATTTACTACTAACGTTACTCCCTTTGGTGGAATGGTAACTCATGGTATACAAAGTAGTGGGCCAATAGGTTCAACAGCAGGTAAACCAGCAGCAGGTGGGTTAGGTGATGTAATACCTGCAATACCACCATCAGAAGGAATGACTGCAGATTCTGCAAAAAGAATTGCTGATTTAAATGCAGCGTTTGCAAAACAAGCAGGGCTACCACCACCTCAAGCAGCAGCAGGAGTACAACCACCATCAGGGGCAGCAGGATCAGGTACTACACAGATTGATACTTCAGGTAAAACAGCAGATGGTGGTAGTACAGCAACACAAAGTGGTACAGCTATAGGATCACAAGCTGATACTAGTGGAACAAGTGAAGAAACTAAAAAAGCAATATCTGCTATAGAACAGTTTGGAGGACTTAAAAGTTCTAAAGATATTAAGCCTCCTTCTATTGCTCAGTATAAAGATAAACCTGCTGCTATAGGTAGAGACATAGCAGAGTTAATGAAACAACGTACAAGAGCGTATGAGTTATCTCAGATTGCTAGATTTAGTGGTGACATTGAAGGTGCACTTAATGCAGTAGGTTCGATACAAGAACTTGACGCAAGATTATATTATGCTCATGGTATGCAAGGTATCCGTGATTTAGAATACGGTGATACTTTACGTGCAAGTAGAGTATGGTCAGACTTTTTATCTGCAGGTACAGATCCTAATCGTATACAAATTCGTATAAGACAGGACGGAAACTACAATGTATATGATGCAGGTAAACTTATACATGAAGGTGTATCTTTAGATTCTTTATCTAAACGTGCACGACTTGTGTTTGACCAAGGTTATAGAGATAAATTATCAGCAGCAGAATCTGATATGGCTAGCAAAATGTTTGAAAACCAATTAAAAATACTTCTTAAAGACAGAGAAATATTAGCTACTCTGCAGAAAGAAGTAACTGTTGAAAGACAAAAAGGTTTAAATAAATTATTAGAAGAAAAACTTAAAGCAAAGTTAGGTAAAGATGATATAAAAGTTACTCCTTCAGGTAATGGTATAGATGTTATAATTACACAGGGTGGTAAAACTTATATTCTAAATACTCAAACACAAGAAATAACAGAAGGTCCATTTGCAGGTATGCCTATTCCTAATCAAGCTGTAGAAGTTCCAATGATAGGTGCAAACAATGCTAATGCATGGGCTACAGCATTAGGACAAAACTAAATGGTACAAAAAGCTGGGTTAAAATCTTTTGCAAACACTTCTATGAGTGCCATGGATTTAATGCCCGGAAATCCTTATACTCCTCCTAGTTCAAACATAGGTGTTAACCAGTTAAATACTTCTGCTGCAGACATTGCATTATTAGGTCAACAATTAGTACCAGAAATTGATCCTAATCAATTTGAAATGCCTGAAACTCAACAACAGGCTCCCGGTCCCCAGGTAAAGTATAGCCCATCACAGGACAAGATCTTTGCAAATGGTTTGCTGTTTGATACGGATGACTTTCAGTCTGCTGTTGATTCTAAAAAATATATTCTTGAAGGGCAACCTATGGCACCACCTCCTGGTGACTGGATAGATATACAACCAGATTTTTATGCCCAGTATTTAGATAGTATAGAAGACCCAGGTAAGTTTAATTTATTTAAAAAGAATTTTAGTATAGGTGTACAAAATTTAAAATACCTTGGTGGCTCTGCACTGCAAGCTATATCTCGTAAAGACTCTCCTGGTTTTAAATTTGGTGAAGGTGTAAGAGATAAATCTATAGAAGAGCTATATAAACTACAGCCTTTCCAAAGAGAGTTTACAAATATAAAATTAGGAGATCCGGAAAATAAAGCTGAAGGTGCATTAGATTGGTTTGTAGCTGTAGTAGGGCAGCAAGTACCTAACTTATTAGAAAGTATGGCAGCTGTTATAGCAGGTATAATAGTGGGTGGTCCTATAGGAGCAGGTACAGCATTAACTTCTAAATCTATTGCAAAAGGTGCTACTAAAAAATTAGTACTTAGTGGCATAAAGAAAAGACAAAAAGGTGAGATTCTTAGTAAAGCAGAAAAAAAAGCTATGGAAGATGCTGCTGGTGTATTAGCAGGTATAGCTAAACATAGCCCTGAAACATTTAAAAAATTTTCGCAAAACGGTCTTCTTAAAAATTATGATGATATACTAGATAATGTAGTTGCATTAGGCAGAGCACGTGGTCAAAGAATAGGTGGCGCAACTGGTATGTTTGGTTCTGCTTATGCTATGGGTGTTGGCGATATATATGCTGAACTTTTAGAAACAGGTGCAGAAGGTGATGAGCTAGATAAAAAACTTGGTGCATTAACTGGTGCTCTTCCTTATGCAGCACTTGAATCACTAACTACATATTTTCTTACAACAAGGTTATTACTAGGTAGAGGTGATAGTAGAGCTTTTGATGTGCCTACTAAAAGAAATTTAGGACTTAGTATTGCTAAATCTGATGGTGCATTTTTACGAGCTGCAAAACGTGGAGGGTATATAAGTGCTGGTGCATTAGCTGGTGGTACAGCAGAAGGAGCTACCGAAGTTGGACAAGAAACTATTAATGTACTTGCAGCTAAAATTCTTAACGGCCACGAGTATATGGATGGCGAAGTATTAAACAGACTTATAAATGCAGGAGCAGCAGGGTTTGCAGTAGGTAGTACACTTGGTGGCCTTGGTAATTTAAGACGAGGACAACCTACTGATTTACTACAGAAAGAACCAGAAAAAACTGGACCGGGAACAGGGTTTACTTTGCAAGGTGAACCTTATGGACCTGAAACACCAGGTGCACCTCAACAACAATTACCACCTCCTGGACCTTTAGAAGGAGAAATAATTGATCCAGATGGAGCTGTAGTACCTAGAGGTGTTGACCCACAAGTATATGATGATATAGAAGGAACTGCAACTGAAATAATACCTCCGCGTCAAATTGGGCAAACTACAAATATGCCTGACAGAAGACGAGGTGTTCCAGTAGGTGCACCTTATGATCCTACTAGACCCCAAGGAGAATTGTTCGGAGGACAAGATCTTGGTACACCTCCACCACAAGGGCAGGTTAATTTACAAAGAGGTACAGGACCACAAAGATTAATAGGTGCAAACCAACAACCGCAACCTATTGAATATGTACCACCAGGAGTTCCTGTTGATACAACAGAAGATCCTAATCAAGGTGCAGCTGAGGCTTTGAATAATGATTTTATAGAACAACAAAGAATGGAGAAAGCTCAAAATATTCTTAACGAAAAGTTAAATGAAGCAGCTCCAAAAGATACTGATACTAAATTATCAGATATTAAGTTTGTTAAAAAGAATAGAATGGAAACTAATCCTGTAACTGAAAAGGATTTAGAAAACCCATTATTTCTTGCTATGATGAAAAATGAAAAAGGTTCTGCAGGTGAACAAACTATAGGGAATCTAAATATTATAGTACGTAATGATGAAGGTACTTATGATATGTACCGAATTAATGACGACGGAACACTTACTCCATCAATGCTTAATATTCCTAAGCAAGATTTAATTGGTTATAAAAATCCATACTTTTATAAAACTAATAACATAAATGACCCAAAGATAAAGCGTTGGCGTAATATTGATGACGAAAATATCTATACTGGAAGCAGAATGCGTGACGGTATTTTTTCTCAGAACGTAGAATTTATTAAAGAAGGGAAAGAAAAGCTAAAAAGAACAAATAAAATTGTAGCAACTTTTGAAACATCTAAAGGTTCTACATATAAAGTGTATGCTGATGGAACAACTGTCCGTACTAAAAAAGAAGGTGAAGGTGCAGGGGTACAGGATAGGTCTGATAAAACTTATTACGTATCTTCAGCAGATTCACAAACTTTAGAAGCAGCATTAAAAACTTCTGCAATAAAATTATTGAAGGATGGGATAGAATTAGATGTAGGCGACGGACAAATTATAAACATACCATCTAATCCTAATCCAGCAGTTGGGTTACATCCTGTAGAGTTTATAAAAGATATACCTTTACCACACGTTGGTAATGCTATTATTAAGGTTGATAAACCAAAAGTAGATTTAAAGAAAGGAAAAAGAGATGCCGTTCGTAAGTCAGGCTCAGAGAAAATTTCTCTACGCAAACAAACCAAAAGTCGCGAAACAACTAGAACAAAAGACACCAAAAAAATTGATACTACCAAAAAAACTAAAAAAGAAATCTTAAGAAAAGGTTTACTAGGAGATGTTACAGACACAACTAGAAAGACTATAACAACAGGAGATTTAAAACTTAGACGAATATCTAAAACAATACAAAAATCTAAATTAACTCCAGCCATATATACTAAATGGGACAATGCATTAAAAGCAGCAGGTGGTAGTATAGAACAAATGCCTGTTCAAAAAGTTAGTGAAAAAGAATATCAAAGACTTGAGATTGTAGAAACTCGTGAAGATGGTAGCACTGTATATAATGTTTATACTTATGCAGATGAAAATGCTAAAACTATTTCTGCATTTAGAAATACTACAGAAAAAAACATAGATAGACCAAGAAAAGTTAATGCTCCTACTAATGCTCCGGGAAAATCAGAACAAGAAGCGTACAATAATGTACGACAAGACCATTGGCTACCATGGAAGTTAATTAACTCTGATCTTAAAAAGTTATTTAAAATTAAATTTATTGGTAACCATCTTAGTAGGTTAGAAATATCTAGGCTGTACCACAATTATTTAGAGGAAGCTGATGTAACAACTGCTGATATATTGTTTAAACATATGATTGCAGACCTTGATTTAGAAATGGCACAGCAAGAAGTTACTACAACTTTTGAAGAAACATTAGAAAATATTGTAAAGATAGCATGGTTCAATGGGGCTGAAGTAGGGAACAAAGCTATACCTTCTTATGACGCTAGTAAAAAACAATCTTTGTATCAAACTACTGTAGGTAATACAAAAATTAAACCTGAGCATCAAGGCAACAACGCACGAGAAATGGCTCAGGATTGGTTAGCCGCTAATAAAAAACATATGTCTGATGAACAGTTAGAAATATTACATTTAATAGTTTTAGAAAGACAAAGAGTTAAATCTTCTTTTGATGTAGACGACAAAGGACAATTTCCTATTACTGTAAAATTAGAAAACGGTAACTTACCTCCGTGGTTAGTGCATTTAAAATCTTATAAGTTATTAGCTGATCTTACTGCTGGTGACAGTACGTATTATTTTAAAGGGTTGGAGCAATCAAATCTTACACAAGAAGAAATAAATGAATACAATGATGAGTTAAATAAAGAAGCTTATTTTTTTAAAAGATCTACTATAGATTACCAACAGTTACAAAGAAACGCAAAAGCTGCAAAGAAAAGAGAAGAAGAAAAATTTAGAAGTACCTTAGATAAAAAACAACTTGAGTTATTAGA